>CDYX01000251.1_pt1 | contig 190741 bp, 168 predicted proteins | sample 554871 | NCBI WGS metagenome assembly CDYX01 (sample SAMEA3182061, study PRJEB8094) | gut metagenome | biome: human; feature: gut; material: Stool; isolation source: human stools | place: Canada | collected 2013-01-14 | reverse complement strand
CTCTTTCATCTTTTCCAAAGATAATCATAAAACCAAGGCTATTCTTTTTCGCATATAGACTGCAAAGCGTTTTACCGCCTCTGCGGTACTTATATTCATAAACCCAGTTCTTACCGCCTGTATTCCATAGCCGTTCCATATCGTATTTTTCATCAATCGCTGAACACAGCTCTTGCCAGACTGCAAACAAAGGTTGTCCGAGCAACTCAGTCATAGTTGACTGAGTAGGAGTATTTTCAAGCATTGTGTTCCCTCCGCATAACAGTATTTGTTTATGACTTGTTCAGATAAGCACTTGCTAATTTATGTACCTGTTTTATTTCTTTTGACGATAAATCCCATTGCTTCAGTTCATTGGAAACCAGTTCAGGATATTTTTTGCTTATATCTTTCAAAGCATTTCCTATTGATTTTCGTACATACTCGCTTTCATCATCTTTGAGAGAAGATAAAAACTGTATTGCCATCTGCGGATGCTCCTTAAAATAAGGGCGGCTTGTCCAAATTCTCAATCCTTCTGATACAGCTCTCCTTGTATTAGCACAATCACTTTTTAGCCATTCCTTAATAACCGGAATCGCTGTTTCATATCCAATAATTTTGCAGTAATTATCAAATGCCATTGCAAGAATTTCCTGCACCTTCCAGCTTTTGTGCTGACTCACAGTATCTTTCAGAAATGATAATGCGCTTGTATTTTTGCAGGCTGCATATCCTACCAAGAAAACACCGACTTCCTGTATCTGAAAATTTTCCGACTGATATAATTCCAATCCCGTAGCAAAACATTCATCAAGCGAATGCTGCTTGTAATAATTTTCAGCTTCCTTTTTCACGAGTTTTAGACTATCTTTTTCAGGTATAACTTCTTTCAAATGTGCTATGAAATTTTCCATTATGTATATTACCCTTTCAAATTATCCAAAGCAGCCGGATTATTTTCGAGGATTGCCCCAACAGTCGGGCAGGTTTCTAAATCCGGGCAGTCTCCGCAGGTGGAAACACCTTTATTTAACGCACACTTCCGAATCCCGCACAGGCTATCACAAAATACCGTTTTTGCCCCATTCATACGGCAGCCTTCGCAGTTAATATGCTCTGGCAGGATAGGGACGTTGTTTAACTCTGCCCACAGCTTCGCAGTTTTCTCCCGCAAAGCCTGATCGTCATTGACGGTCGCTATGTATGCGTCGCATTTTTCGCAGTCCAATCCGCAGTATCCGATCATATCTTTCATAGGTTATATGCCTCCTGTCTCTTATTCTTCACCATCAATTTCACGCTCAAAGATCGAATACTTCCAGTCATCCGTTCCGGAAATCAAACGCCAGCCCTGTTTTCCATATTCATTGAGCTTCTCAATATACCGATCCAGCTTAATATGAACATTAAATGATGGCTCTGCACTTAAATCAACTGTCATATACTCATACTTCTTCATAATAAACCGCCTTCCTATGTATAAGTCTTTATGAAAAATTTTTCATTATATCCGCAACAAACTGTGTCTGCTGCTTTCTCAAATATGATTTCACAAAAGGCTTCAGCAGCCATTTCTTCGCTTTCACTTGTTCCGTAAAATCTATTTCTGTTTCATTGGCTTTGGCAGTGAAATTGCCAGTCCAATGACCTGTCATATTGCTGTTTTCCATATCAAATTCCCATCGTCTGTATGGCTCAACAAGCGTTATGGTAAAGTATGTCGGGTAGCCTTCTTTGGTGTATTCAATAAATTTCTTATCGCTGATAACTTCTGTCTTGCTCAAATCGCTTCTCCAAGCTCCGTAATTTTCAATATCCAACACCAGCTCCCACACTTTTTGAAGTTCGCCGGGGATCAGCGCTTTTATATTTGAAACCGCCATTTTTGCTCTCTCCTTGAATCAGTCGTATTTCTCAATATGCACGGTGGCAATCGCCGTCTGATTCGGCTCTCCGGTAACAAGGTCTTGCGGCGCAGGCACAAGCAGCATAAATCCGTCCTTGCCATATCTTAATTCATACCCTTGTGCATACGCTTCTTCCACAGAGATGTGCTGTACCTGTCCGATTACCATAGCCGTAATACCCGCACCGCTTAAATCCTGTATTTCTTTCAGGGTACATTCTATCGTGAGAAACGCTTCGCTGATCGCAGGTGCGTGAATGGTTTTGGCGTCGGAAACAGTAAAGCCTCCTGCGGCAAATTCGTCATCGCCCCATTCATTCTGATGGATGGTATTTACCAGCTTGTCGTAGCAGCTTATTGGAAGGAAGTTAATGCAAAAGCATTTTTCCCTTTGGATATTGGCATAGGTATGGGTATGCTGATATAAGTTGCCCATCACAGCGAAAAAAGCGGTCTTATCTCCGTGAAAGCAGCTCCACGAATGAAAGCACACATTCGGTTTTCCGTTCTCTTTCCAAGTCGTAATAGCAAAGAGAACGGTCGGTATTCCTGCTGTTACTTCAAAGTGAGAGAACAGTTCAAATTCTTCCGGATAGGCTGGCTTAAAATACTGAGGGAAATCCTTTTCAATCTCGATCTTCATAGCTGTACCTTTCACATATCACAGCTTCTCTACATCTTCCACATAGATGGAGACTTCGCCGCACTTCGGACAGATTGCTACCTTCGGCTTGCCGATCCTGCCGCCGAACAGCTTATTTTCGTCCGATGACATTACAATTCCGTATCCTGCGCCTTCTACCTTGATGGCGCAGTTTTCTTTCATTTCCGTTCCACATCTGAGACACTTTCTCATAAATAAATCCTCCGTTTCTTTTTATGGATTTCCGGCAGTACAGCCGCCCCGTTATGTTCTAAGCCTGAAGGTTTTCGGCGCAAGGCGGTATACCAAAATACTGGCGACAATGCTGTAAAGTACACAGAAAACTATCGTCATTATTCCAAATATCATAATCGGCATACGCAGCTTCATCAGAGCAAAGCATACAACATAGGTTACTGTCAAGACAATCCGGTATGTGCCGCTTTTCAGCTCTGTCCCTGCATTATAAGGCTGGAGCAGATAGTAAATCGTCAGGTAATGAATCGAGAAGAACAGGCTCATACATAGGATAGAAACAATCAGCACAACATAATTCAGCGGATTGTCTGTTCCTCCGGTGGCAAACAGGATCAGCGCCAGTCCGATACCGATCACGAGCGCCGGAACAGCGTTGATTTTCATAATCTCACGCAGGCGAATCTGAAACAGCCGCAGGATAAAGCTCGGCTGCTTATAAAACGAATAGGTCAGCAGGCTGTGATCGCAGTTCATAAAAAGCGCCTGTGTAAAGTTCGTGCCACGGTTAATGGCATACATTATAAATACAAAGTACGGAAGCCAAGTCATCACGATTTCGTTAATGACGGTTTTTTCTTCGGGCAGCATATAGACTCCTACCAGCACGGCGGCGACAAGGAAAGCGCACACATAGGAAATCTTCTTTGTCGAGTTCCAAAGTATCTTTTTGTGTCTTTTAATAAACAACTCATTGAGGTACTCAAAACCCTTGCGATTGCTTGTGATTGAAGTATCCGCAGATATTTTCTTTTCGCTTGCCTGCTTTATAATTTGGGTTTTCGCTGAGGAATCCATCTGATTGGTTAATCCGGACAACAATTCCTGATTGATTGCACGATAATCACGGAAGTTCAGTACCTTTATCGCACCTACAACGCCTAACGGAATACAAGCCAAAAATACAATCATTGATATAACCGACGGCAAGGCAAATCCAATCGCAGGCAGACCGTATGCTACTGCTAACAGCAAAGCAATAGCACCCCACACATATTTGGACAACTTGTTTTCGTTATATCCAAAGCCTCTTTTCTCATAATCCCACAGGGTAACAGCCGACACAAACAACTTCATACCCGCTATACTAAGTGGCAAGAGCAGACAAAACCATAAAGGTAATCCTTTGTTCATACCAAACAAAATGCTAAAAGGAAGAAATCCGATAACAACTTTTATTATTTCGTAGGTATAGTTTACCAGAGTATATTCCCTTGCGTTCATTCGCATAAGGATCATTGCGTAATACTTATCTTTTGACGGGTTAAAAAGATGGGTATTCGTAAAACTGCCGATCACAGTGAGGAACAGCAAAATATGCAGGAACACCTCGTTCTCCGGCAGCGTTTTATACAGGATACCGATACCGCCTACCATCGTAACGAAATAAAGGAACTTGCCGAGAAATGCAGAGACAATCTCCCATAGCACGGACAATATGTTTGCAAAGATTTTAAGTCCTTTCACCTTATAAAGCGTTGCCGGAAGCAATTTTTTCAAAAGCGGAATCTGTTTGAGAGAAAACAAAATTCCGTTCACCCGGTATGTATTTTTCAGGGAAAAAGAAATTTTAAGTGTTTTATTCATTTCCTTCCTCCCGCAATGCCGCAATAATCTTATCCTTAAATTCCGTGCTGTCTAAATCTGTTTTCTCTACAACCTCCAGCTCACCGTGATGAAGAAGTACAATTTCATCACAAAGGTCAAGAGCCAAATCCATAATGTGTGTAGAAAAAATAGTGATACGATCCTGTTTCAAAGAACGAAGCAACTGCTTCATTTCCTCAGCCACAACGACATCAAGGGAGGTTAAAGGCTCATCAAGCAGCAGAATATTCGGCTGAGCAATGATGTTAATAAGCATTTGCATTTTATTTTTCATACCGTGGGAATAGTCCTTGAGCAGTTTATCTCTGTCCTCCGGCTCAATGCTCATATAATCAAAATATTCATCAATACTTTTCGGATTTTTGATAGACTTCTCATTGATGTCCATAAAGAACTTTAAAAATTCTCTGCCTGTAAGGAACTCCGGTACGGTAGGGGTAGACAGCACATACCCAATATCATCAGCCGTCACCTCACGGCGAACACCATCTGTGTCAATATAGAAGTTGCCGCTATCTGTCTTAATATCTCGGTTCAGACAATTAAACAGCGTTGTTTTGCCAGCACCGTTTCTGCCGAGCAATCCATAAATTTTTCCTTCATCAAAGGTAAAATCAATATCTCTGAGAACTTCCTTTTTCTCAAAGCTTTTTGATAAGTGTTCAATTACAAATTTCATAATATCCTCCGTCACATTTTATGTTGGTAATATGCCATCAAAATAAAGTCTATGATTGTTTTCAGCAGGAAAGCGCCTACAAGGATAAGAACTATCCATATTGGTATGTCGAAAAAAATACATACCCAAGCACCCGCCATCAGCAGCCAGTGCAGTATCTCGCCGGATATTGCCTGTGCCTTATTGCGAATAAGCTGATTACGCTCGTCCTTTTCCTCAATCTCGTTTAGTTTCATCAGATCGGGATTTTTTGTACCCCATAGACCGATACCCCATTTTGCAATACCATATCCAAACAATCCGGCTCCTATCCCGATCATTGCTCCGCTTTGCGAATCACTTAAATAATCTTGTAAAAGAAACTTTGCGATTAGAGCTAAAGCAATTCCAATAATACCGATCACAAGATACATTCCGGTTTTCTTTTTCATTGCTTTCCCTCCTCGTAAATGAAAATATCTTCAATGCTCATATTAAAATACCGTGCAAGCTTAAATGCCAATGTAATCGAAGGATTGTATCGTCCGTTTTCCAATGAGCCGATTGTCTGTCTGGATACCTCCAATGCGGCAGCCAGTTCTTCCTGCTTGATTCCCCGTTCTTTTCGGATTTCCTCTAAACGGTTTTTCACGGTGCGCCTCCTCTCTATGGAAAGCTAACTTTCCATACTTCTATTATACAAATAAAAGCAATAATGTCAAGTAGACTTTCCATAGATTAAGGTCATTGATATAAATGAGCCACTTGCCCCTAAAGCAAGTGGCTTCTAAATTACAACAGATTATACGGCCCACGCTCAGCTAAATTTATTACTTGTATTTTTTTCTGTTTGGCATAATTTACTGTATAAGCCGTTCCACCTTTGCTTTCTATTAAATACGCTATGCAAACACTGCTATTATCTACCAAATGACGATTTCGCTTAAACATACAGCCCCGTGTATATTCTTCTGAGGTATAAACCACTTTATCCGCCTGTGCTTTGATCTGTTCATAGATGGTTATATCTTTGCTATCCCAACCTCGTGTTTGCGTTTTACAAGGCAGAACTAAAATCAATTTAATTTGAGGATATTGCTTTTTCAAATACAGCACACACTCTGCCGCCAATGTATCAAACCCAAGCGCACCACCCGCACCGAAATAACAGTATCCGTTTAAAATGAGTTTTTCAACTGTTCGTTTCAAGCGTTCGGCAACAACTCTTTGTTGTTCGGACGCTATTTGTCTATGTCCTGTAAAGCAAGCCGTTTTATCTCTCATATCATCACATCTAATTAAAATGTATAGTTAGCTTAATTTTATCTAATTATAATAGTTATGTCAATAGAAACTACTAAACAAACCGAACGGAATTGACATTTGTATATAGTAGAATTATATGTGAAAAGGTGGTGAGACTATGGAAAAAGAAGATTTTATCAAAAGGCTGACGGAGCTGCGCATAAATAAAGGTGTTTCAGCACGAGATATGAGCCTTTCAATCGGTCAAAGTGCTGGTTATATTAACAATATCGAGAATGGAGTTAATCTTCCTTCTATGATGACCTTCTTTTATATATGTGAGTATCTCGAAGTAGAGCCTAAAGACTTCTTTGATACCAAGTCAACCAACCCTACAAAAGCAAACGAATTATTTGAAATCGCTAAATCGTTGAGCAACGAGCAACTTGATAATCTTATTTCGCTTGCAAAAGGTTTACAAAAATAAATTAGTTATGTAATTAAGCCGCCTGCATTTGCAAGCGGCTCATTTTTTTACCATCGAGAGCCACCGTAGCCGAGAACTTCATATAGTTTGTTTTGGAAAATGAAATCACTGTAGTTACCCGCAACTATTATTTATTTTGGTTATGTATTCTTTCAACACAAAACTTCAGAAAAGTCTCTATAGACGGCTCTTTTCCATCAGGTGCTATTTGTTTCCATATAGCTTGAGCTTGAGGATCATCAGAAGCCATCCCTGCACGAATAGCCTCTTTCATTTCTCTCTCTACTTGCTTTGGTGTAGTATTGTTTTCTCTTGCAATTCTCCGAATAATTTGTCTTGTGGTCATTTTTCTCCCCCCGTTATTTCACTCCATAGGAACCTTGTGCAAAATTGATTACATTCATATTCTTTTGTATAGCACAATTTTGTGTTTTATACGACAGCACCAATACTGGTACCTTTTCAGATTCAGAACACATTGTGCTGTCAGTATATCAACACCAAATGTACCCGTCCGAAGCAAAGGAACGATACTCTTCTAAAATTAAGGATTCCACCGTATTTTTTTGCGTTCGACAACAAAATTCTGTTGTTCGAACGCTATTTTTCTATGTCCCGTAAAGCAAAATGTTTTTTCTTATTCTAAATCACCGCCTCATCAAGTAGTCTATAAGCACAAAAATTCTAATTTTAATATTTATAGTATAGCAAAGTCAAGAATAAATATCAATAGTCTGTAGATTGTAGGAAATAATATTTATAGACTATATTCAGGAGTTGAGATTATGAGTGAACTTACAAAAATAATCGGACAGCGTGTTCGAAATTATAGAACAGAAAAAGGATTGAGTCAGGAAAAGCTTGCTGAGTTGTCCGGCTGCCACCCTACCTACATCGGACAGGTTGAGCGTGGCGAAAAGAACGCCACCCTTGATAGTATCGAAAAGATCGCCTCTGCTATGGGCGTATCATTATCTAAACTGTTTGAAAAGATCGGAGAAGGCAGTGCTGATAGTTATCCGATGAGATGTTACGAACTGGTCGCAGCAAAAAGTAAATCCGAACAAGAACACCTATATAAAATGTTAGTTGAAATGGTTAAATACAAAAATCAATAAAAGCGAAAAAAATACGGTGTTACCCAAGCGGGCAGCACCGTATTTTTGTATATGATGTAATTTTATCTTAATTCTGTGCGCCGGATTACAGCGTATGAGCCAATTCCAAAAACCACTCCGATTACAAGAAACGAAAGAATAGGAAAAAACAGATTGGTTGTGCCATCACTCATAAATCCCATTGCTTTCATCATAAACTCCCCAATGTTTCTTACAAGCTCATCTGAAAATACAAACTGAAACAGCGCAATAACAAGAAGAATTATACTACAAACTCCAACTCCTATTAAAAGCGAAACTGTTTTCCCAACTCTGTTGATAACTAAAACCGCAAGGTAGAAAAGGCTACAAAACATCAAATATAAAGCAGTAAGCCATAACCAGTTTGCAAAAACATTCCCGTATCCGTAAAGACCACCATATAAAGTAAAATAGTTATCATTAAAATAATGAAGGGAGTTTCCGATAATGGTATCAATAAGCGCCAATGTACCCGCCAGCAATGTAAACATACAAATAGTCGCCCCAAAGATATATTTTCGGGTGTAGCCATTTTGGAGCAGCGCTTTGAAATCTTCTTTATAGCCTAATACTCCTATCACACTGACAAAAACAACGGAACTAAATTCTAAAGCATTCGATCCGGTTTCCTTTCCTTCAGTACAAATTGCAACAATCGCAAAAATGAGAGCTACAATCAAATATTGGATCAAATAGAAAAATCCTATCGCCCTTACTTTAGTTAAGTATTCATATAAAACAGCAGATTTTAATTTAGTCATTTTCGCCGCCACCTTTCTCTGTCATCTTGACAAACAGTTTTTGCAAATTCATTGCAGTAATTTGCAGATTACTTTCCTGCGGTAAAACTGTTTTCTCTCCCAATATATAGGCAACTTTTAAGCCACCTAACTCGTCATATCCGATAACATTTCTGCCTACACAATAATGGTCAACTTCCTGAGCCGCCCCGGAAACACTATATCCTTTCTCCAGTAGTTCCTCAACAGTCTCCTGAACAAGAATCTTCCCCTTATCAATTAAGACGACTTCTTCAATAATATTGGAAACTTCCTCGATCAGATGTGTCGCAATAATAAGTGTCCGCTCATTATTTTCAAACTCTTTCAGAAGCAGGCTGTAAAACAACTCCCTATGATTTGCGTCAAGCCCTAATACTGGCTCATCAAAGATTACATATGGGACATTGAGCGATAATGCAATAATCAGTTTGAAAATGGATTGATACCCTTTCGATAACGCCTTAAACCTTTTGTTAGTATCAAGATTGAACTTTTTGGAAAGCTCAAAGGCTTTCTTCAAATCAAAGTCAGTATAAAAGCGATTTGTCCACTTGAAATGATCTTTAACCTTCAAATCTCTATCATATAAATCCGCTTCGCTCATACAAAAAATCTTTTCGTGGACACCCATATTTTCTTTAGCGGGAATACCGTCAATCAAGATTTCACCCTGATCCGCAAAAATACGGTTTGCTATAATATTGATGAGAGTAGTTTTGCCAGCACCGTTTCTCCCTAAAAATCCGTATATTTTCCCGAACTCAAAAGAGAAAGAAACATCGTCAAGCGCTGTAACATCTTTATATCTTTTCGTTATATTCTTAATTTGAATGGCGTTCATTGTCATAGCCCCTTTCTATCAGAGAAATTATATCTTCTTTAGACATTTGCAGTTTCATCGCTTCGCTTATTAAAGTTGAGACATACTGCTCATAAAATTGGCTTTGTCTTTTTTGCCGTATTTTTTCGACCGCTCCCTCTTTTACAAACATTCCAAGACCTCTTTTCTTATAGATGATTTCCTCATCAACCAGTACATTCATTCCTTTTAGAACAGTATGCGGATTGATACTGAGCAACGCAGAGATTTCATTTGTAGATGGGATTTGTGTTTCCTCTGGAAAAACTCCGGTAAATATGGAATCTTCAAGCTGCTCCGCAATCTGAATGAAGATTGGCTTATCTATGTTCGGATTTACATTCAATCATAGCACCTCCTATGCCAGTTTGGCAGTTTGTTGGTTGTGTAACTAACCTACAAGCAAAGTATATCCAGAAGGACTGTATTTGTCAATACCTTTTTGCAAATTTCTATATGTAATTAAGCCGCCTGCATTTCTGCAAGCGGCTCATTTATTTAATATTGGGGGACACCATAGCCGAGGATTTCATAATATCCGACCGGATAACTGTTCTGACGAACTGAATCCCCGGAGTTGCCCTCCACTGTATAAACCCTGCCGTTTTCCACCTTTTGGACGATTCCTGTATGGTCGGATGATCCGTCCTGTCCGTTTTCGTCGTCCCAATCGAAGAAGATAATCATACCCGGCGTAGGCTCGGCACTGTTGTCCAGCCATTGTCCACGCTCCTTAAACCAGTCCACACCGTTGACGCAGCCTGCGTATTTTGGGATCACTCCGGTGTCGATATATCCGCACTCATTGGCACACCACGAAACAAAACAAGCGCACCATTCCACACGCCCGCCGAAACCGTACCAAGACCAATACGGCTCTCCGCCCATATTTCCAATCTGAGAAAGGGCAACGGTCACGATTTGATCGTCTGTACCCGTTATTCCGTAAAGCACCTGCGACCACAGCGAATTGTTTTCATCGGCAAGCAATTCCGCAAGATATTCTTTCTGTTCCTCGTTAAAGCCATACTGCGCCGCCATCTCATCAACGGTCTTATGGCTTACCGTGATATACAGATAAGTTTGCGTGACCGTGCTTTCCGTCTCCACGATATTTCCGTGACCGTCATCGGTTTCGGTGATAACCGTCTCGGTTTTTGTATCGCTGCTGGAGCTTATCTCGTTCATCTCCCAAAAGATGTCCGTAAGAAGCTGCTTCTTCGATTCATCCATCGTAGCAACCTCTTGGGGATTGTCAGGATCGGTGTTGATCTTGACCGAATATACCGCAAGAACATCTTTCCAAACAGCACGGCTGCCACTCATTTCAAGGACATCATAGGACACCGAGCTTTTTTCCTCTTGCAGCTTGGTATCGTATTCGGTATTGATTTCCTGCACAACGGTCTGCATACTCATACCCGTACCCGAATCTTCTCCCGAAAAAAAGATACCAAATACAGAGCCGATAATCATACCGATCAGACAAATCACGATAATGACTAAAACCGCTATCCAGCCGCCTGCGGCGATGGCGGCGATCAACGCCTTCGTTCCGGCTATGATTGCCTTGACCGCAGCCGCAACCGCTTTGGCAATCGCCTTTGCTGTAACAACGGCAGCTCGTGCCGCAGCTCGTGCTGCCTGAACTGCTCGTTGTGATGCCTTGACCGTAGCCTGTGCCGTCTTTTGCGCCGCCTTTGCGGTACGCTGTGCTGTCTTGACGGTCGTTTTAGCGGTACGCTCTGCGGTTTTTACCGTTTTCTGCGCTGTTTTCGCTGAGCCTTTCCCGACTGTCTTAATCGTCTTTTTCCCGGCAGAACGGGCTGTCTCTTTAACCGTCTTTTGTGTTTGCTCGGCGGCTTTGATACTTTTATTTCGGACAATCCCAGTCGTTTGCTTCTGGAGCGACTGTGCCGCACGCTTCTCTTTAAATTTCTGAATACCGTCCTTTGCCTTTGCTATGTTCTGCTTTGTTTCTTTAACGCCTTTACGACCTTGCTTATCAAATTGGTGTATGGCGTCGTGGGAAACTCGGTCGATACCGCTCTCCAAACGGTTAGAAGCGTATTCCTCTGCACTGCTTTCAGGAACAGATACAGAGTGTTCCGCTTTTTCTTTGGTCTGGATAAAAGCAGATTTCATACGCTCGGCAGCCACCGCCGATTTATCAATCGTTTTGATCGTGCCTTTCAGGGTATCCCTTGTCTTAATATCAGGCATAGAAAACCTCCTTTCCAAGCGTTTGTGGACGCTTTAAGATAAAAAAGAGGGGAAAAGGTATAAACGCCTTGCCCCTCAAAGTGTGAGGGATGAAAAGCCGCTTAAATCAAGGACTTTTCACCCCCTATTTTTCGATTCTGTACGCTTTTTTCTTGCGTACTCTGCCTGCTGCTTTTTATATGCGATCTCGGCGCATTTCTCGCAATACTTTTTTCTGTTCCCACGCCTGATAATGGGAGCGCCGCAGGAAACGCACCTGTCGGGGTGCGTTCCGAGTATCTCCGCTTCCAAAGACGAATCTGCCGGAAGTACCGCATTTCGGAAATATTTGCATAAAAGTGAGTAGGAAATACTCTGCACGCAAACGCAGCTTTCCCCATCATCAAGAAGCAGGCAGTTTCCGTCATCATAATTAGCGCACAGTTTTTTTATCAGGGCGTTAGCTCGGTATCTCTGCCGCCCCGTCATTTGCGGGAGCATTATCACCACTGCTTTCTGTTACTTTTTTTGCCACAACAACAAGCCTTCCGTTTGTGCGGGAATACTCGCAGGTGGAAAGAGTAATCAGTTTGTCACCATACTCCACCGACACACCCGTATCATAAAGGGAAAGCTCCTTGCACTTTTTTACATAAGCTGCAAATTCCTCAGCCGATTTAGCGTCCGTAAAGCGGTAATATTTGAAAGCTTCAGGGCTGTCGGTGTAGACAACGGTTTTGAAAACCGCAAGGATTTCGTATTCGTTTCTATCTGTCAGGGTACTAAAGGTAATTGTTTTGTGTTCCTGCCAGAAATCCTTGTCTTTGAATTTTTCAAGATCGGCAAACATCGAGCCGTTGTTCATATGATGACCGTAGATCACCAAATTGTCCGATGGTTTCAGAACATCACAGTCCTCCTGCACATAGGGGCAGCCATAAGAGCTGTACTCTCTGTCAAATCCACGCTTCAGATAGTAATTCGGATTATCAACCGTCTGCATAACGGGATAATTGATGTTCGTATCTTCCACGCAAATCCAACCGACCAAATCATTGTTTTGCTGATACAGCTCGGTAAGCTCCGGCAGGATTGTCTTATCCTCCGAATAGGGAATCTGCTCGGCAGGCTCAGTTTTACTGTCCTCTACGATCTGTGCGAGGGAATCGTACATTTGCGCCTGCTGTTCCGCCTCTCTGTAATGATTGAAAATAAAATAGCCGCTCACACCGAGCAGGACGGTAAACGCTGTTATCAGCGCAATACAAATCTTTTTTCTCATTGCCATTTCCTTTCTGAAACAAAGAGCGAGAGCTTATGCGCTCTCGCCCGGTTTGGTTGTCATCAATTTATAAAGTTTAGTGTTCTTCGGGAACTTATTGGCAAACGGCACAAGGGCGCTGCCCACCTTGATAAGTCCGTGTCCGGCTTCCACATTCGTGATATACGACATCTGAAGATCGGAGATATTCAGCAATTTGGCAAGCTCGAACTTATCGGTGGACGCTTGATTTAACATAATGATAAATTCGGAATTGGCGAGCATTGTCCTTGCCGTATGGCTCTGCAAAAGGTCATCCACATTCTGTGTAATGCCTGTCGCATACGCACCATATTTACGCACACGCTTCCAAAGGGTAAAAAGGAAGTTTGCACTGTATTCGTGCTGGAACAACAGATAAATCTCATCAATAAAAATGAAGGTGTTTCTGCCTTTCGCCCTGTTTTGCGTAATGCGGTTTAGGATGGAATCGAGAACAACCAGCATACCAATAGGCATAAGCTGCTTGCCGAGATCTAAGATGTCATAGCAAATCAGGCGATTATTGGTATCCACATTCGTATGCTTCGCAAAGGTGTTCAAACTGCCGTTTGTAAACAGTTCGATTGCAAGGGCGATTTCCTGCGCCTCCGGCTCGTCCTGTTTGAGAAGCTCCGCCCTGAAATCCTGCAAGGTAGGTACTTCACCCTGATAGTTATTCTGCTGATAGGTGCGGTACACGCTGGCAGTACAGCGGTCGATAATGGACTTCTGCTTTGCGCCGAGGTTGCTGCCGCCGATGAGCTGTTCGCACAGGGACATAATAAACTCGGATTTCAAGATAACCGGATTCGCCCCGTCGCCGTACTCCTTCGTCATATCCATAGCGTTGATGTGATTTTGGGAAGTAGCGGAGATATGAATAACCTCGCCGCCGAGCGCCTTAACAAGCTGTGAATATTCTCGCTCCGGATCAATGATGATAACATCTGATTCCGAGGAAAGGATTACATTCTCGATTTCTCCCTTTGCGGCAAAGGACTTGCCGCCGCCGGATACGCCGAGGATAAAAGAATTACCGTTCAAAAGCTGTTTGCGGTCGGCGATAATCATATTCTTGCTGATAACATTCTGCCCGTAGTAGATACCGTTCTCGTGGAAAATATCCTGTACTCTGAATGGGATAAACACGGCAAGGCTCTCGGTTGTGAGGGTACGGAAGGTGTCAATCTTTCGCACACCAAACGGCATTGCGGTATTCAATCCGTCCACCTGCTGGAATTTCAGTACACCAAACTGACAAAGGTGTTTTCTTGCTGTGGTAAGCAGCGCTTCCGTGTCGTTATCAAGCTGCTCTTTGGAATCTGCCGTATGCACAAAGGTAATCACAGCGAACATCATTCGCTGATCCCTTGTAGTCAGATCGTCAAGGAACTCCTTCATTTCCTTTTTCTGCTGCTCCATATCGTATGGAACGGTCGCCGAAAAGTTATTGTTGCTATTCTGTCTCCTTTGCCAATTCGTTATATTTGTCTCCACGCCGAGCAGACGGTTTTCCGCTTCTCTTACCGCTTCATCGGTCGGAACGGGGATAACATCAATAGACATCATCAGATTGCGGTTGAGGTCGGTCAGCTCCGCAACCATACTGTCCTTGATATAGGATGCGTACTCACGCAAAAAAAGGACTCTCCCATAACGGTTTCCCATTTTGAAGTAGTCCTTTTCAAATTCCATTGAGTCGGGGCAGATATAGTCCTTGAAGCTGTGTCCCTTTTTACGGGTTTCCTTCATATCAAAGTGGAAAGAGGATTCCTCTCCCACACGATAAAAGTCGTGGAAGATACGCAGCCTTTCGTCTGTTTCAAGTTCCACGCACTTGCTGCCAAGTCTGCCAAAATGAGCGATCAGGTCTGCGCCCACACGAGCAAAATAGTTTCGTGCGTCCTCAATGCTTTTCTTGCAGACGGAAATCGTCATATACTTATCCTGCACGATTGCGTTTGCGCCTGTCGCTTTTTCCAAAAGAATCTTGTTGTATTCTTCACGGTATTCATCAAGGCGGTCGCCTTTCATCGGGATAAGAATATTATTCTCAAAGTCCAATCGGTTTAAACGACGGTTGTTAATTGTGATTTTTGTCGTTGCGCCGGAATCAAGGGAATTAAGAAGCTCTGAGTATTCAAGGAACATCGATTCTTTGTCCTCACGGCTGGCAACGGCATAGTTAATATCTGAAAATTTATAGGTCTTGGAAAATTTATCCTTTCCCATCTGAAAAATACCGTCATCATAAATGGCGGTAATGGGGATCACATCCTGAACTCCCTTCGGAACGACAAACTTTTCCTTTTCCTGCTTGCGAAGATTGATAAGTGTTTTAATCATTCGGTTTCATAGCCTCCTTTACTTTTGTTTCAATACTCGGCTTTAACAGCTCGTAGTAGGTATTCGTTGAACGGAAGGTGAGCTTTTTCGGCATTAAAAACTCTGACTTGATCCACGCATAAATAAATTTCTCTGCGGTCATTCCGTTATATTTGATAAAGCCAAGAGCCGCAAAAGGTGCGGCTCCCAAAATACACATCCACGATACCGTTTCCGTACCGACATAGGGTTTGAGCAGAAAATAAATACCCACCGCCACTACGCAGGCACAGGCAGAAAAAATGAACTGCCTGAGTGACAGTCCGAAAAACATCGATTCTGTGTAATTTCTGATTTCTCTGTTGATCTTGACTTCCATTTAGGAACTCCTTTCTTTTTGTTTTTTTGCCTGCCGGATTTCTTCGGTGCAGACACACTCGTCTGCAAGGCAGGTAACTTTGCCTTTTCGCCGACCTCCGTAATACAGGCAATATCTGCAATCGCAGTCCTCAAGGGTATAGCCCTTGAATTTGTTGTATATTCGTTTCATTCTGTTCTCCTTATAATCCCATCATTTCTCGGATAATACGGTCGGACATTCGCACCGCACCGACCAAAACGAGCATATTAAAGAGCAGCTCTCCGACATACGACCAAACCTGCGTAACTGCCGCCGCATTGGGATCGACAACAGGCGGGGAAGAAGCAAACAGTGAGAAGATAATGCAGGCTAAAACGATCACTGCGCCCTCAAGACATACGGCACAGTAACTTTTAATAAATGATTTACCTACATTCTGACTTGGCTCTCCCGCAAAGGTGGAAAGCGGAATCGGCGCAATCGCCGTATACAGTAGGGTAAGCGCCCAGCGCCTTGCCGCATTACTGCGGTAGGTTTCCAAACGCTCCCCTCCAAACCGGACGTACACCTCTCGATGTATCCGGCTTTCCAGATATCAGTCTAACTTTCCATTGTGCAGCTTTACATGACAGGAATGGCACAGAGCCATTGTCTTGCGTTTGCGCGCAATCATTTGGCGTTCCCATTCTGCCTTACCACTTAAATCTTTCAGTTTTCGGACATGATGGATTTCAATATCTTCTGTTTCGGTTCCGCAGAACTCGCAGATATGGCCTTGCAACCGGTCTGTCAGCCGGGTATAGCGGCGATTCTCGTTAGCCCTGCCAATAATGTCCGGGTTTTCCGTTACAACGACTTTGTCGTTACGACGCATGCCCTGATTGTAAAACACCACGGATTTTGTCCCGTTTTTCGTTGGATACGATACGGTAAAATCCCCGTTGTGGCAGTATTTGCGAATAATTTTCCGCATGCTCGTCCGATATTTTCCGGCGAAGGTCTTGTACATGCTGAACTTCATCACATAGAGGAAAGCGTTCAACACCGTTGCATTGTTTGCCAGCCGATAATAGTTGTACATGCCCCGTACTTCTGCATTGTACTGGTTCAGAATCTCAATATCATCCAGACGTATCAACCCCGGACGCCGTACCGGTTCCCATACCTCTTTGTTCCCATGGGTTTTGTCATAGCTGATTTTCAGCGCGCCATAGGAGAGAAGGCGGTTCAGCCATTTCTCTTTGGGCACATACAGCTTGACTTTTCCTACATAGGTTCGGCGTGTAAAACCCGTCTTTGTCCGGGTACTGTTTTGTTCCCGGCTGACTGTAATCAGATATCCGAGGAAGTGGGCGAAGTCGTTTCCGTGAGTAATGAGCGTTTTTTCCGGGGACATCTCCAAGTGAAGATGTTCCTTGATGAACGCTCCCACATCGGATTTGACCTGCCTCGCATCCTCTTTACTCCCAATTACACCAATCAGGAAATCATCAGCGTAGCGGACATAAACAACCCGTCTGTATTCCGTATCCATTGGGTCGCTGTAAGGGATAGAGCGCAGTTGGCTATTAAGTCCCTGTATCTGCGCCATGACCTCACGGCGTTTTTCCTCGCTGATTTTTGCTTCATTGCGTTTCAGCCATTCCTGTTTTCCGCGCCGGACATCCAACGGCTTTTTGTAGGCCGGGTTGATTTTCCGTTTTGTATCGCAGTTAAAGGATTTGGCATACTCCGCCATGAACACATCCAGTTCATTGAGGTAGATATTCGCCAGAATTGGGCTAATCAGCGACCCTTGCGGGGTACCGGAATAGGTGTTGTAGTACACCCAATTTTCCATATATCCTGCTTTCAGGAATTTCCAAATCAGGCCGATGAAATGCTCATCCGCAATGCGCCTGCGCAGTATCTGTACCAGCACATGATGGTCAACGTTGTCAAAACATCCTTTGATATCACCCTCAACAAACCATTTGACCCCCGTGTAGTTCCGCTTGATATATTGCAGAGCCGTATGACAGCTCCGCTTTGGGCGGAATCCATGGGAAGTAACGTGAAAGGTGGGTTCATAAATGCTTTCCAGTATCATGCGCACCACCTCTTGCACCAGCTTGTCGTCAAAGGACGGAATACCAAGAGGGCGTGTTTTGCCGTTTGCTTTTGGGATATACGTTCTTCTGGCAGGTTTTGGCTGATAACTGAAATCCTTCAGTTTTTGAATGAGGGCTTCAATTCGCTTCATACTCATGCCATCGATTGTTTTCCCATCGCTTCCGGCTGTCATGTTGCCGGGTTTTGCTTGGATACGCTCATACGCCAGCAGAAAAAATGCAGGATTGTACAAGTTTCGATAGAGCCTTTGATAGTGGTAATCTTTGCTTGCTGCTTTTGATGTTAGACTTTCCAAAACGTTCTTTGGATTTCTCATAGTGCCTCACGCACCTTTCCATTGATAGTTTGGTTGATATCCTGCCGCCCTTCGCCATGTGCAAGACTTTCCCTTGCTCGGACTACTACGGCGGCTCCGTTGCCATACCGGATTTTCAGGCTCTGAAAGCCATAGCCTATAGGGGCGTTCCGGGTTAGGCAATCCCCGGTTAGGCAGTTTGGGACAGCGTGTTGTGATGTCGGAATGGGTTTTCGTCCGTTATCCGCTTACTGCGGTTGGCTGTCGTGGGTATTTCGCAATCGGCGTGTACCTGTCACCGATTGCCACGGCATGCGGCGAATACAACTATCCTGCGCCGCCGGCTCAAGTATGCCGCCTTGGACTGCCCTTCAAGCAATCCAGCTTTATTCCTCATTCACAACGTTTCACCTTGCCGTTCAGTAGTGGTTCGATAGTTTCCCAACTTACGACGTTACCGATATGCTACACTCCCCATTGGGTTTCCCCGCCGGATAAATCGGTTGGTGATAGGGTAATTTGCACCTCCCTTCGGAATCCCTTTTCCTACTGCCGCGCTACTGGCAGAATCCCAAATTGCCCGCGAGCTGCTTTGGCTTACGCCGCAGCCCTTCCGGGCGCACTATACAATTTAAAAAATCTCCCATACACTGTCATAATCAGCAGGAATGACATTACCGTGATGAATAAGCCGCCGATGAGCGTAACTGCCCATAACGGAATACTCTCAAAAAAGCCGCAGCTTTCAATCGTGTCGATCATTTCCTGCGGTAAGGTTGTCTGCTGTGCGGAAGTAAAGCCTGCGGCGGTCATAATCGTACTGATTGTACCCTGAACGATATTAAACAGGGCAAGCATTAACTCCATACCATAAGTGATTCCCGCCTTTGCGAGCGCAAATCGGATAAAGAGCTTTAAAGCGTGCTCCGGTTTCTTGACATCGCTGAAGCTGCCGCAGGTGCGTACCATACCGACCACGAAAAACAGCACTAAAAGCGCAAGACCAATCGCCTGCACAGCGCCGTTGATATTGACAATCACTGCCCATATCCCGCCGCCTTTAAAGTTCTGCGGTGTAGTCGTAATAAGCTGCCATATTTCAGCAAGTTTTTCGTTCCAAGTTTCGAGGGCGTTCTGGAGATTCTGAACTACCCAGTTATCACTCAATTTCGTAGCACCTCCTTAAATAGAAAAAGGGTGTTCCTGAAAATCAATCCAGGAACACCCCCGTGTGTTGTTTGCGTAAAGGTTAGCCCGTAATCAAAGTGAGGATTTCTTTGGCGAAGGTGATAATGACACCGCCTGCCAGTGTCAGAAATCCGTTTGCACGCTGCGAAGGATCGTGAGACTTCAGCGAAAGTCCCACCTGAACGATACCAAAGCCGAGCAGAATAAGTCCAATCGCACGAATAAAGCCGAAGATGAAATCGGACAGGTTATTCACAACGGTAAGCGGATCGCTTGCGGCGAAAGCCGTTGTGGACATTGCAAAAATAGCGGTCAGGCTCAAAACAGCCATACAATAATAACGAAAGCCTTTCTTCACCTTTCCGGTCATAGGCAGTTTGCTGGTTTCCTTCTTCTGAATTTTAGTAAAAAGTTTCATTTTGTTTTCCTCCAATCAATTTGTTAAATTTTCAAAGTCCTCATCAGATAACAGCTCGTAAGTATTTTCCGAAAGCTCTGTTTCGGGAACACTATCGAGATCAATCCAAAGGGTTTCAATAGTCGCCACATTTTTTGTGACTTCGCCGTGTCTATACACGCCGCCTTTTCCGTCTGCGGTATATGCCACATTCGGGTGCTTCAAAATGTCGTACTTCAAATCCATTACCGGAAGCTCGCCACGGATAAACAAAATAGCGTACCTGTTATCGAGCATTCTCACTTCATCAGGGGTAAGCAGTTCACGACCGGAGATCTGATAGTTGGTCGAGTAGCTTCCGCTTCGTCCTTCACTTTTCCCGTAGGTGTTCGTATCAATCGTTTCCTTGCCGAGAAGTTCGGACACATACTTGTGCGTGCTTTGCTCGTTTCCGCCGAGGTAAAGGAACTCATCGCAGTTGCCCACAATGCTTTCCCACTGTTTCTCAAACAGCGCTTTAAGCTGCGCCAAGTTTTGCAGGATGATAGATACCGATACGCCTCTTGAGCGCATAACACTCAAAATCTTGTCAAAATCATCCGGCAGGCTCACATTCGCAAATTCATCCATTAAAAAATGGACGGGTATGGGCAAGCTGCCGCCGTGAATATGGTCGGCAGAATAAAAGAGCTGCTGGAAAAGCTGCGTATAAAGGATACTCACAAGGAAATTGAAGCTCGAATCATTATCCGGTATCAAAGCAAACAGCGCCGTTTTTTTCTCGCCCATTGAAGCAAGGTCAAGCTCATCGGTGGAAGTCAGCGCCGCCAAGCTTTCAAGATTGAATTTCTCCAATCTTGCGGCAAGGGTGATCTGAATGGATTTCAAGGTCTTTGCCGAGCCGGAGTGGTAGGATCGGTAGTATTTCAGGGCGATATGGTCAGGATTATCCATTTCCAAATCCGCAAACAGATTATCGAGCGGAGAAGGGCGGTTATCCTCCTCATCTTCAATCGCCCCTGCTCTGAGCATTTCCATTACCATTGCGAAGTTCTGTTCTTCTTCCGGTGCCTCATAGTGCAGATAAAAAATAAGGGCGAGCAATAACATACTCGCCGCCGTGTCCCAAAAAGGATCGTTGGTTTGCGAGCCTTTCGGGGTGGTACTCTTAAAAAGGTTGGTTACAAGGCGCTGAATATCGTTGTCATCTCTAAGATAGACGAACGGATTATAACAATGGCTTTTCTCCATTGAAATTAAATCCAACACCTTAATCTCATAGCCTGCTTTTTCAAGCAGGTTGCCGACATCACGCAAAATTTCCCCTTTTGGATCTAAAATTACCTGAGAGGAATTACTTGTTTGCATTAAGTTCGGCTTACAATAGAATCTTGTCTTACCTGCGCCGGAGCCGCCGCACACCAAAGTATTCAGATTTCTTCGGTGCTTTTTCGCATTCAGTCCGATCCGGACATTCTGCGTCATCAGCTTATTTTCCGAGGGCGGGCTTTGACGATACTTTTTGTCTATGGCTTTTGCGCTGCCCCATTTTGCGCTGCCGTGTTCCTCACGCCTGCGGTAGTTCCTTCGTGTTGACAGATAAATCCCGATTCCCATTCCGTAGAGTAAAAGCAAAACGAGGACAGTTTTCAGGCTGTCCCCGCAAAGCTCTATATGAAACGGATCATTAAATGCTGTCAGCAGGCTCGGCAGTATCTCCGCAAGACCGCCCTTGACGGACGGCGCTATCAATAAGCCGAGCCACACTACCGGAAAAATCCCTATAACCGCAAGGATAATGGTTGACTGCCTGTTGCTATCTCGATTCACGGCAGGATTCCTTTTCTACGACTTTGAACTTTCGTCTTGGGGCGTGACCGATTTTGATAATCAGGTCATCAACGGCGTCAGTGGACTTGCCCTCTTTTTTGAGGTCGGTCTTTTTGTCATTCAGCGAACGGATTACAACGCCGTGTTCATAGTCGTCCAAAGCGATATGGTAGAGTTCTTCTTTCATTCCATCTTCCTCCGTTTATCTTTCCTGTTCTTTGGAGCGTTCCGCACGCTGGCGGTACATCTCGTCGGAAACACGAGCGGTAATTTCCTTAAACGCCTTTTGTGTTTTGCCGAGATCGGCTTTAATGTCCTTCGGCTCTTTGTTTTTCAGCTCATCAGGAATGCGGTCAATCGCAAAGTTCTGCGTGTCCACGCCGTACTTCTTGCAGAGCATATATCCAATGCACACCGCCTGAAATCCCATATCCCTGCGGCTGTATACATCGCTGTTCATAGAAAGCTCGGCGTGACCGAGTTCCTGAGCGACGCACTGACAGAGAGCAACGCTGTCACCGATGTCCCTCTTGACATAAAGCGTCTGATCTTCATTTTTATAGAAAGCGCCCATATCGGGATAGGGCAGCTCGCTCACACTTTCAATGTTGATGGGTGCGCTGTCGAGCATAGCCGCAACCAGCTTTCTCGGATCACGGTTGGCGGTCGGAGCGGCTGGTCGCTTTCCGTTGGTCTGCGAAACATCAAGCACCTTTTTCAAATTGAAATCAATGCCGATTGTTCCGTCTTTCTTGGTGTACTCATAGGGATCAAGGATAATAAAGGTCTTGGAGCCTTTATTGACCTTTACGCCCTCAGCCGCCCAATCGTCAAATTCCTTGATCTGGCTTGCCTGCGGGAACTGCTTATACATCAGCAGTACATTGTTCGCCGTGTATCTGTCCATTCGGCTCTGCACATCGAGATACCCTTTGAATTTTTCCGGCGACTGTACCACTTCTGCGGCAGTATCGTCGAGCATTTGGTAAACGGCTTCTTTCTCCGCCTTTTTCTTGGCGGCATATTCCTCCGGCGAAAGTCTCGGCGGTCTTGCACCGCTGCTTTGCTTGGATTTAAAATTGTTAGTCATATTGATTTACCTCTCTTTCGATGGATTTGATTTTTGTGGGTGTGGGGCATTGACCTGCGCCCACGCCTGTGGTGCTGTGTGGTTTTCTTCTTTGGAAGCGGTCGGCTCGATACGGTCTGTTCCTTTTTCAGCCTTTGCCGCCGCCCGGTATTTGCTGAGATTTTCCTTTACAGACGATTTCACACGGGAAACTCTGAGTTTATCCGCAGCGTCCATTGCCTTTTGTTCTAAAGACGCAAACCCTTTCTGTGCTTTTTCAAACAGATGAGACAGTCTTGATAAAACGCCCTTATCACTTTTGGTATGTTCCGCTTCCTTTGCGGCTTTGCCCATAAACAGCAGTCCCATATTTTTCAAATGTCCTTTTGCGCCCTGAAACTCCGCCTGCATAGCAGACAGCTTCTTCGTATCCTGCGCCATTTCCCTTGACATTCTGCCAAACATAGAGGATAGCTTATCAAGCGCTTCGGGGATTTTCATTGCCCTGACCGACTCGGCGAGAGCGTCCCTGCCTTTTTCCCGAAACGCCCGCACAGCGTTTCCGGCTGACTGGATCAGATTGTCTTTCATCTTTTTGACTGCGGAAAATCCCTGACGGATTTTGCCCTCCGTTTTTTCCACAAGAGTATGACACTTGTTCCTCAGCGTATTATTGTGGATCAGGTTGATTTCACGACGCATATCCTGAAGCTCGCCGAGCATTCCTGTCAGCGTTTCTTCCATATCGCCGATATAGTTTATCAACGACTTCACCTCGTTTTTCTCTTTCATCAAGCCGTTTTTATCGAGCGTGTCTAAAAGCTCCACGATCTGAGGATGTTCCTTTAGATTGTCCATTTCGATCACCTCTCTTTTGGCTTCTTGGATTTCTTTGGCTGCCTGTGAACAGTCTGCCGATTGGCTTCGGGGGTTTTTGGCTTCTCTTTGGAAGTCTCCGGCACAGTACGCTCTGCTTCCTTTTCCGCTTTGGCAGCCGCCTTATATCGGTCAAGCTTTTCTTTAACCGAAGGCTTTTTGTCTGCCGCCTTTGCGACACCCTTATCAGTGTGCGTACCTGTCGTTTCTAAGTCTCGCTCGGACAGAGGGTTTTTGTCCGTCTTTGCGACCGAGGGGTTTTGGTGTGAATTTTCCTCCTTCTGTGTTGGCTTTCCCATTGCTTCCTCTACGATAATCTCACCCCTTGATTTTGTAGGCACTTCGTTTGCCACCGCTTCACGGTCCGCCACATCCTTTTCCGCTTCGGAAACAATCGAAGCCTTATCAACTTTACCAAGTTCAAAGCGGTCGGAAATGCGCTGAATTTTTGCAGCGTCCTCTGCACGGGCGATAATATCGACCATTGCAGTATCGCTTTTTGTGTTTTTATCACGAAGAACACAATAAAGAACGCCGTATCGCTTTGCCTGTTCGGTAAACTTCGGCAAGTCTTTCTGCTGGAAGGAAAACACCTTCAGCTCCTTGCCGGACTTAATCATATTGGTAAGCCTTGCTTTCCCTCGTGTTTTATTGGACTGGCTGATTTCCTGCTTCAATACGGAGGCTAAAAGAATAGCGATATTCTTAGCCGCCGAGCCTGTCAGTTTTACAGCCACTTCAAATCCCTCAAGGGACAGTCTTACAATTTGTTCTGCTGCGTCACCGCCGTTGTTCATAGTTTCGGGACTCCTTTCTTTGAGATTTTTCTTCGTCTGCTCTGACTTGCGAAAGAGTGTCGGCAATCAAGCCTGACCGCTTTGCAATCCCATCGCAGAGCTTTACTTCTTTGCGAAGCTCTTTCAAGCGTTCGGAAATAGCGGAGATTTTCGCCTTTGCCGCCGACAGCCGTTCATCTGATATATCTACCTTTCGTATTTCATTTCGGAGATGTGTTCTGTCGGCGGTAAGAGTTTTGATTTCCGCCTCTACCGACCGCTTATATGAAAAGAGCTGCTCGTCTGTACCGATTTGGTGCTTGCCGAGCAGCGTTACCTGTTGTGTAAGTTCGTCCAGCTTCATCAGGTCGTCTTTGAGCAGATAATGAAGCCTTGCCGTGTTCTGTTGTTTTTGATTGTATTTTGGAAGATAGCCGAGCCGATAACAGTAGTATAGATACAAGCCGTAAAGCCCGCCGACCTTTTGAATTTTGTTTTCTCTTGTAGGCAAGCGGTACTGCCTGATAATATAGGTCTTTGGCTGAAACGGTTTGAAAACAATGCTGTCTCGATTGGCGGTCAGTCGTTCAAGGATTTTTTCTTTGGTATATTCTTCACCGAGCCGATAAGTTCGGATCGGCTTTTCGCTGCCTTTGGGCGTGATCGTTGCATACTTGCGGTTGGGGTTGAAATTTGAGTGATACCCCATTACACCCAGCTCATATTGGAACTGCCGCAGATTGCGGCTCATCGCAATCGCTTCATCAATCGCTTTTTTAGCATTATTGTATCGGGTAGGCATACCCGCCTTGTCTTTCATCGTAAGATAGGCAGGAGAACTGTGCAGCTCCGGCTTTTCTACAATGGACAGCTTATGCTCCAAGCAGATCTCATCAGCAATATGCCGGAAGTAATACCAAGACTTCTCTTTATCCTGAAGTCGTTTCCCATCAGCAAAGGAAACGGAGTTGATGACGAAGTGACAGTGGAGATGTTTTGTATTCAGGTGAGTGGTAACAACTACCTGAAATCGCTTGCCCCACATCTTTGTTGCGAACTCCATTCCGATCTGCTGCGCCTGTTCTGGTGTGACCTCGTTTTCCTTAAAGCTCAGATACCCGTGATATGCCTGAATCCCACCCAGTTTGTCGAACTGTTCTTTTACGGTAATAAATTGATCACGAGCCATATCCACATTACAGTTGATACCGTCGCAGAAAAACTCGTGTTCCGTTTTTTCTTCGTCCTTCGCATAGGCGAGTACATCTTTGAGCGCTTGATAATCTTCGGGTGAATATTCGGGGTTAGCGGTCTTTTCAGGATTGGTCGTATAGTCAAGTACCTGACCGAGCCGAACGCTTACCTTCCAAAGATTTGTTACTGCCATTTCAGACCGCTTTTTTCAGGGCGCAGAAATTCTCGCTCAATCGCAGCCTGAAACTGGTGCCAGCGCAGAACTTCATTTTTCAGCATTTGCGAATCCACGAAGCCGAGAGCGTTCGCTTTAATGGCAAGCTGATTGATGTTGTTACCGATAGCAGAGAGTTCCCGCATAGCGTCATAAAACTTCTCATCCGGTTTTTCTCTCGGCTCATAGCCACGAATCAGCAGACGGATCAGCGCTGCTTCCGTGAGACAGGCTTTCTTAGCTTTCTTCTGCAAATCCTGTGCTTCCTGACGGTCAAACCAAATGTGTTTGTCTACATTCCGCTTTCTCATTTATCCTTGTCCTCCTTTCGGTTGTTTTCGGTGCGGCTGATTCGGTTGATCTGCATAAGGCACATTATCGTCACGCCGATAACGCCGCCAAGCAGAAAGCCTATCATAAAAAACAGTAATTCGTGCATAGTCAAAATCCTTTCTTGTATTGGGGTATTAGGGGCAGCCCCTAACGAGCTTTTACTGTTTGAATCCCGTTTGGGGATACAAACAGTCTGCTCGCTAAGATAACGCAGACCTGTCCGGCTGCCCCGTATTTTGCGGTTTATCGCTCAAAATCTTTAGTTTTTGGTTTGTATGGTATTGCTTTAATGCCATCGTTGGTGCGCACAAATGTCTCAGGATACCTAAACTTTTCCGCATATTTTTTCTCCAAATCCGGAGGTAAGCTTAAAAACTTTTCCGAAGAAATGGGAGCGTAGCAGATGAAAAAATCTCCTGCCATTATCTCGATCATCTCCCGTTCTTTAATATAGCAGCGTTCGATTTTCCAACCGTCCTTGCCACCTTTTTCATCAGCCATATATGCGTCTAATCGAACATTTTTGTCTGTACCGTCAAGCGAAGTGCCGAAAACAGAATAGCCGCTCATATTCGGACGATAGGCTTTGTTATTGCTGGAAACTATATAGGTGCGGGATTCCAACGGATATTTTTCCGTAAAACTGTCCTCGGTAAATACGATATATCCGTTAAGATGTTGACCGTTTTTCTCGGCTTTTCTGAACTTCTGCGCCATTTCATCGTAACGCATATCTACTTCTTCTTCGGAATAAATTGCTCTGTTCAAGGGCAAGCCGATTATCTTTCCTTCTTCATTACAGATGATTGCGACTTCATCTTCAAACGGCATATATTCCTCAATATCTCCGCCCACAAGCTCCTGCATTGCTTCAAGAGAATCTTTGATTTCAATAAGTTTCGGATATTTTTCCGGCTGAATAAGGAGAACGGAAACCGTATCTTTTCCCTCACCAGAACAAAATCGTTCGCTGATTTCACATTTATCCGGCTCAAATGCAACCTTTCTAAATCCGAAAGAATCACAGAAGTGAAAGTCCCTTGTGCCGTCCTCTTGAATAACCTCCACCACATCAGACACCGAAAGGGAACGGGCTTTATATCCTGCGGGGTGGTTTGAATTAAACATCTGGTACACTTCTTCAAGAGTTTTGCAATTTACATCACCTTCAAATACTTTGTCGTAAACACTGCTGTCTATCTCCGAGCTGCCCTGAAACTTGGGCAAGCTCTCATAATTCATAAAGGCGACATTGTTGGTGTCACGCTTCATATTTACCTGATAAATTTGTATATTCATCGTTCAAAATTCCTTTCTTTTGATTTCCATATTCCTAACTGAATACAGAGATAATCGTTATAGTCCTTGCCTTTCTTCGGCGGCTCGTCAAAGATTTCATACCGCTTCGGCAAGATTACTTTTAATGCCTGAGTTGCTTTTCTTCCTGCGTTGTCGTTATCAAAGTGAATGTGTATTTTCTGAATATCCGGTCGGTCCGTAAGATATTTGATAACGGCTGCCGGCGTTGTGCTGTCCTCAATTTTCTCTTTCGGGAGGTAAACGCCTGCAAGGGAAACGAGATTTTCCTTCCGCCAGTCCTTGCCGGAAAGCTTGGAAAGCGTTGCGTAGGAAAGCAGGTCAATGGCACATTCAAAAAGGTGTACCTCATTGCTTTCGCTGTCTGCTAACCGAAAAGAATAGTGCTTGTCACTGCCGGAACAATCGCCTAAAATGCGGCGGCTGTTTGTCGCTCGAAAAGCGGCATATTTCGGTTTCTTATTCTCATCAAAGCCAACAAAAACAATATTATGGTAAGGCAAGCTCTCAAAGATAACGCCTTTTTTGATACATTCATCTGCGATCATTCCATCTATTCCTCGTCTGAACAGGTACTCTCTGATCTTATCGGTCGTTTTGCTTTTATCAGGCAGCAGGAGAATTTTCGGTTTTTCACTCTGCTTTGGCTTAACAGTCAAAGTAGGCATAACCGCTGCCTTTCCCATCAGGGTTTCAACCGCCTCCACAAAAGAAAAGCCCCTGACTTTCACAAGATAGTCAAGGGCGTTATATCCACCGATTCTCTGCGACCACCACATCCATTTGCCGTTTGAAATCTTTAAGCTGTCGTGGGTACGGGTAGTGTAGTTGTTGCCTGAAATTCGCACCAGCTCGTGCGGCTCACAGTTTTTCAGATAGGTCAAAAGGTCGATCTGCCGAGCCTGTTCGATCACCTCCGGTGCAATATATGGCATATCATATTTTTCCTTTCTGCAAAAGTTCTGCTACCTTTTTAATGGAATCTTCACCATCCTCCAAGAAACAATCGTCTATCCACATATCCCAAGACAGTTCCAGTACATTCTTTGTTTTCATAAGGGAACTTACCATTTCAGGCGAAAACTCCGTATTCTCCACATAGTCGTACAGTTCGCACATAAAGGCAAACTGTTTGTCCTCTGTGATTAGTGTTGTGCGTGGCTGAGCGAGATACCGCTTTACATATCGAATCAATTCTCTTTCCAGTTGATACTGCAACATCAGCATATCCGCACGGATAGTTTTTAATTTATGCGCCATTTCTTCACCTGCTTTCCATCTTCTTTATAGAGCGCTCATTCAGGGCATTTCTTGCCGCTTCCACCATACTGTCTCGATACAAATCAGAATAAGGCGTATCGTTTTTTAACCAAGTTTGATACATCTGTTCAAGCGGATATTTTTCAAGATATAATGCCCTTGCTTCTTTCTGTTCCAGCTTTAGATCATCACACAGAAGCATCATCACCTCTTTTGTGACCTTTTCATAAGCTCTTTGGATAATTTCTTCGGCTGACTTTCCTTTCAGCTCCGTTATGAAATCTTCATACTCTGCCATTACTTTGTCGTTTAGCAAAGCATTGTAATTTGTTTTACCCATCGGCAAATACCTCCTTAAAAAATGTCACCTGCTTTCTCTGTTTTTATCTCGTTTGAGCACATCATCCGCCCTTGTTTCTATGGAATCACGAATGGTATCCATATGCTCCACTTCCCTGTCCCTGAACTCTTTATAGACATCATCAAGAGGGCAAGGGGAACGAAGTAAAGCCTTTGCCTGTTTCGGAGAAAGCTCCATATCTTCCATACACATCACGATGTCCTCTCTCATCGTGTACTCGTAGGTATGATACAGAATTTCCTCCGGCGGCTGTGAAAGCAGCCAGTCTCTGTACTTGTCCTGCTCCGCTTTCATCTTGTCGTAAAGCAGGGCATTGTAGTCTGTTTCGCCCATATGCGAACACCTCCTTAAACAAAAATATAGCCGCCTGATTTTATATAAAACCAAGCGGCTATGTAAAGATATTTGTTATTCGGTAAGTCCTATTACTTTAGGTCATCAATGCTTCCCGTTTGAATGGCGGGAATATTTTTTTTAATTTTTTTCTCCGACCAATCCCACCATCTAATATCCAATAATGATGATATGGTATCTTCAGAAAATCTCTTTCTGATTTGTCGTGCGGGTACACCGCCTACAATCGTGTAAGGCGGTACATCTTTCGTTACTACTGCCCGAGTACCAATGATTGCTCCATCACCAATGGTAACACCAGACATAATAACAGCTTCATATCCAATCCATACATCATTTCCGATAACAATGTCTCCCTTATTATCCCACGAATCTATCACATTACTTTTGTCCAGTCCCCATTCTTCAAAAAATAATGGAAAAGGGTAAGTAGATAATGACTTCAAAGTATGGTTAGCACTCGTGAAAATAAACTTTGCACCACACGCAATAGAGCAAAATTTCCCAATAATCAGTCTATCGTGATTGATAGGATAGTGGTACAGAACATTATTTTTTTCAAAATCCGTTGGATCATTTACGAAATCATTATACATCGTATAATCGCCAACAATAATGTTTGGATTTTTTACTACGCTCTTTAAGTATACCGTTTGTTTGTCCCCGGTACGAGGATAGATTTTAGTTTCCGAAATAGTCATTATTAACCTCCTGATATTTTATTTTAGACTATTTCGGTTACTACAATGCAGCGTTTCACCTACAAATCACCTCTCTCAAATCAATCATTTTATAAATTGCATAGGTGTATATCGTATGCCATCCGAAAGTTGCTCCGTATCAGTATCTACGAAACCCAGTTTATGATAGACGGGAACTGCATACGGAGAAGAATTTACTGTAATGGTTTTGCTTGAACTATTTTCTCGTAGGAAGTCCCACAACTTTCTACCAATGCCTTGTCTTTGATACTGTGCTTTCACAAAAAAGCAACAGATATGTTTCCGGTTTTCGTTTGTTGCGATAACTCCCTTTAGTTCTTCTTCGTCATAAGCGCCCCAAAATTCTAATGTTTTGATGATCTCTTTGTTCTCAATAAAATCCTGAAACGACTTAACTCCTTCTTCAGAATAATCGGGAGCCTCAAATTGTAAAAAAGTTTGCCAAATCAAGTCAATGGCATTTGTAATTTGAGTATCATCTATTTTTTTGACTTCCACACTAAGCACCTCTTAAATTTTCGTTATAACCGTTCCTTTTCGATCACATAGGATTGCAAACTTCTTTTGCAACCATTCTTTTCATAAAACTTTTCTATCCCCGGCTGCGCTCCAAAATACAGCATAGTAGGGGTATTATCCTTTGCAAGTTGCAAGAGTTTACTGCCTACTCCCTGTTTTTGATATTCAGGAAGGACGAGCAACTCTGTAATCGTACCAAAATAATATCCGTCTGTAAGAATACGCAAGCAGCCAATCAGCGCCTCATTTTCATAAGCAGTAATATTGATTGTCTGAGACAATGCACACTGTGTTTTTTCAATATCATAATTGCCTTGCCATACTTGTTTGACGAACGCAATAAAGGTAAATGCGTCCAGTTTTTTATCATCTACTATATATTCCATCTTTCTGTCTCCATATTTCCTTTATTAAATTCGTGACGGAAATCTACCACGATAATCAACATATCAAAACCAATTTGCCTTTTCATCTCTAAATCGAGGTTGATCGCCATATTGATACGGATTATAGTTATTACGGTTGCAGCCAAATTCTTTTAAAGACTTAATTTTGTTATCATCCGTCCACTCTACAAGTGAAATGCCGTCAAATTCTTCTATGCTTCCAGCGTTCATTTCATTTTTGAAGTACCATTCCACGATAGTCTGATTACCTTTATGGAAAAACTGCTTAATGTCCCAAATAAGGACTTTGCCCCGTGTATTCCACTCGTCAAACCAGTACTTAACAGTTTTTCGATCCTGATATTTTGGACTCCAGCTTTCTGTATAAACCACATCTTCTGTAAAAATATCATCTATACCTAAATCCTGCTGCTTCAGCCACATATCAAACCATAAACGGATAATGTTTTCTCTCTCATTCATTATTAAAAACCCTATCTCTATCTTTCTGCCCAAAAGTCTTGTAAAATACTGACCAACTCATTCGGATTATCTTTGTTGACTTCGTGACCGGAATCATCTACAACAACCAGTTTGCTGTTTTTCATTGCTTCGTGAAATCGCTTCGCACTCCCCATATTCGTTTTATCCTTTGCACCGCAGAGAATAAGAGCAGGACAGCCAAGCGTTGCAGCTAACTCCATAAAATTTAGATTAGCCATTGAATTGCTTAAATGGATAAAATCCTTTTTACTTATCCCCATATTTTGAAATACAGATTGGGGCATAAACTTAAACACAAAGTTTTGGAGCTTCAGAAATCCTTTAGGTATTTCATACGGCGTTCCAATCAGGACAAGAGAGTTTATTTTCTTCGGATGTTCAATAGCATAATTGAGCGCAAGTAATCCCCCAAGCGAAAGCCCGCAAAGATTCAGACGATCTTGGTGTGAATCACATAGTCTACTGAACGCCTGATAAACAGTGTTATAGTCTAACTCCTTACCTTTTGCAATCGCAAATAAATCAGGAACTGAAGAAGAAATACCTTTCATATTCAATTCATTTTTTACGATATTCCAAGCATTTTTATCTTGTCCCAAGCCGTGAATTAAAAGATTTTTCATAGGCAAATATCCTTGTTTTTCTTAACATTGACTCTCAAAGAGCAATCTTATTATATCACAGCATTGTGTCTTTTTCCACTTTGCTGTGATATGTAAAAAACGGTATGAGAATATATTCATACCGTATATAGTCTATCGGACACACAGGGGCGATTATTTCTCAATAGGTATCACCTTTCTTTCTCAGACAGTATTTTTTCTGTCTTAACCATATAATTTTTAAAAACTGTTACCGTCCTGTTCAGATCCTCCATATGAGAATAATCTGTTTCAAGCCATTCCTCATAGACTTCTTGCAACAGATTTGGAGATTTCATCAAAGCTCTCGCCGCCTGCGGAGAATAATCTGTATTAAGAATACACTCTACAATATCATTTTTAATGGTAATTTGATACGCTGCGTCAAAAATCTCCTGCGGAGACCTGCTTAACATTTCTTCTTGAAATGAGGATAACTCCTGCTGTACTTTATCATTCAATTTTTGGTTAAGTTTCTGTCTGTAATCCTGATAATTCACGCCTATACCTCCTTATGATAAAATAATAAGTCGAGAAATTTTCAATCAAGAAAACCTCTCGGCTATGTAAAAACGGTATGAGATTGCTCCCATACCGCTAAGGGGTTATCTCTCGTACCCTCTTTCCTTTGAAACGGGTATATCATCACCCTCATCAGGCGTACCGTCTACCAGCTCATTTTCCCGTTTGTCCACATTGAGCAAGCCGTTTAAGACACCCAGCCGATTTGTTTTTTCGGTCAGTTCTTCCTCCTTATCAAACGGCTTTTCAACCTCTGCTTTTGCAGTAACAAATTGTTGTTCGACGGTTTCAAGCTCCTGTTTTTTCGCCTCCAGCCGTTCAGGGATTTTCTCAATGGCATTGTCGATTCGGGTAATATTGCCGATAGCGTCCGTTCCCAAAGATACAGAACGGGAAAGGCTGCCTTTGATTTTTACCTGATATGCTTTTTCAAAAGGCTCAAAAGAAAGCTCCAAATCAAAGCCTCTGTATTTTCCAAGCGGAACGGGATCAGGCGAAGTCATTTCCTTGCAGGCTTCGATAATTTTCTGCCCGCCTTCCGCTTTTTCGGAATAAGAAACACCCTTAACCTCTATTCCTACAAAGGTATCGTCAAGAGGTTTCGGGTGCTTTTTTGCAAGAGATATATCCTTTTCCAGTCCCGCAATCGTCTCTTTCGTCTGAGCGATTGTTTTCGGGTAGTATTTGATGATCTTGTCCTCCAGCTCATATTTCTCGGAGAGATAGTTGGACTTTAAAAGGCGCAGCTTCTGCACCTGAATATCCAAGTCCATTTTCTCCTTGATGTGCGGATTATCCGCCGCAAGCATTTTGATTTCTGCATAGGAAAGTGCGGTAGCGTCCACATCTTCACAGGAACGCACGGGCGATTTGCTCGTCATAATCTGACTTGCGAACTTCTGTTTGCCCTCTACGAGCTGCCAGCAGTATGCGTCAAAAGTACCTTCCGTAACATATCGGTACAAACCAACCTTTGGGTTCTCGTTGCCTTGTCGCACCGTTCTTCCGGCTCGCTGTTCCAAATCGGCAGGTCGCCACGGACAGTCAAGATCGTGGGAAGCGATAATCTTATTCTGAACATTCGTACCAGCCCCCATTTTCTGCGTACTGCCCATCAGGATTCGTACTTCACCACGGCGCACCTTTTTGAATAGCTCCTGCTTTTTGACTTCGGTATCCGCTTCGTGGATAAACTTGATTTCAGCTTCGGGAATACCACGCTCAATCAGCTTCTTTCTTATGTCTGTATAGACGGAAAATTCCCCTTCACCCTTTGGGGTAGAGAGGTCGCAAAAGAGAAGCTGCGTCAGCTTTTTGTCGCTGCCTTCCTCCCATATGCGGAACACCTCGTTTATACAGGCGTTGACTTTGCTGCTTTCTTCATCGGGCAGCATTGGATTCATCATTCGCTGGTCGAGAGCGAGTTTTCGCCCGTCGTTTGTCACCTTGAGCATATTATCTACGCTGGAATCAACACCGCCGCCCCTTATTCTTTCGGCTCGTTCACCAAGAGAAGCGACCATTTCTTTTTGCACCTGTGACGGCTTCACCGCAATATTATGGTACTCCACTTCCGGCACAGGAAGATTGAGCATATCCGCCGTTTTAATGTCGGCAACCTGCTTGAACATCGCCATCAGTTCGGGCAGGTTATTGAATTTTGCAAAGCGTGTTTTTGCTCGGTATCCTGTTCCTTCGGGCGTAAGTTCTACCGCCGTGACCGTCTCGCCAAAGCTGGAAGCCCAAGCGTCAAAGTGCTGCAAATCGTGTTCTTGCAGTGTCTTGTACTGCAAATATCGCTGAATGGTATAAAGCTCAACCATACTGTTTGAAATCGGCGTGCCTGTCGCAAATACAACGCCACGCCCTCCGGTGACTTCATCCAAATATCTGCATTTCATAAAAAGATCGCTGGATTTCTGTGCTTCTGTCTGAGCGATACCACCCACATTTCTCATTTTCGTGTAGAGATATAAATTTTTATAGTAGTGAGACTCGTCGATAAAAAGACGGTCTACACCGAGTTCTTCAAAGGTTACTACATCATCCTTTCTTGATTGATCGTTCAGCTTTTGCAGCTTCGTTTGCAGCGAACGCTTTGTTTTTTCAAGCTGCTTGACCGAAAAACGATCTCCACGGTTTCGCTTTATATCCGCAATCCCTTCGATAATATCATCAAGCTGTTGCTGTAAAACAGCCCTTTGTCTTTCAATACTCATCGGTATTTTTTCAAATTGTGAGTGACCGATGATTACAGCGTCATAATCTCCCGTAGCAATCCTGCCACAGAAGCGTTTGCGGTTTTTCATTTCAAAATCCTTTTTGGTGGCAACCAAGATATTCGCCGCAGGATAAAGCTGCAAGAACTCCGCCGCCCATTGCTCTGTCAAATGGTTGGGGACAACAAAGAGGGACTTATTACACAGTCCGAGCCGCTTTGATTCCATAGCGGCGGCAGTCATTTCAAAGGTCTTGCCTGCACCCACAGCGTGCGCCAACAGGGTATTTCCTCCGTAAAGGATATGGGCAACCGCATTTTTCTGATGTTCCCTCAATTCGATTTCGGGATTTATGCCGCTAAAGACAATGTGGCTTCCATCATATTCACGAGGGCGAATTGAGTTAAACTTTTCGTTATACAGCCTTACCAGCTTTTCTCGCCTTGCCGGATCACGCCAAACCCAATCCTGAAAGCCTTGCTTGATAAGCTCCTGCTTTGACTGGGCGATAGCGGTCTCCTTTTTGTTCAGGACAGCTTTCTTTTTGCCTTCTGCGTCCTCGATATAATCGAAAACACGCACATCTTTCATATTGAGCGTTTCTTCGATAATCTTGTAGGCATTTACTCGCTTTGTGCCATAGGTGTTGTAGGCTTTCAGGTTGTCACGGTCATAGGATTTACCCTCCACATTCCATTCACCCGTCAGTTTTGAGTAATGGACTTTAATGTTCCATCTCGCATAAACAGGTGTATCCAAAAACTCATACATAAACTGCTGTGCGATTTCTTCCGGCAGCCAAGTCGTGCCGAGCTGCACAAAAATCTCGCTGGCAGTCAGGTCTTTGGGCTGTACTTTTTCCAACGCCTCCACATTGATTTTGTAATCTTCAGGGTAGACTTCTGCGGACTTTTTCGCCCAAGCCAACTTTTCCCTAACATTGCCGGAAAGGTATTCATCCGCCATCAGGTACTTTTGCTCATCACTGCCTCCGTAGCCGTACACCGGGTTTAAGAATATGACTCCCTTTAATTCCTGATAAAGTTCTTCTTCGGTTTTGCCTGTGAGAGAACACATATATTCCATATCCACCTGAGCCTTTTCGCCCATAGATACGGCAAGTGCTTCGCTGGCGGTATCCACCGAGGTAACAGGAGTATGCGGTTTGATCGTCCGCTTTGTAAACATATCCGCCTTGCGCTCCAGCTCACCGTTTTCGTCCAGCACCTCCAGTGCGGAAAGCAGGGCAAAGGAGCTATCCTGTGAAAAAGCGGACACATTCGCACGGGAATTGATCAGCCCGTACTTTTTGGAGAAGGTATCATATAGTTTATTTAGCTTCTGCTGTTCCTTTTCAACTTCGTAATCGGGATAATCTGCGGTCTGCATTTCAATCAGGTTTCTGACGCAGTCACGGATCGCAATCATACCCTTAATACGGTTTTCTGCGGTAGCAGAAGCATCGACGGGAGCCATACGGCTGTTTTCACGATAGTAGATTTTATCGTCCACAACCGTATAGGAAAAGTTGCGGACTTCGGGATCGGCAGGAATGGAGTTATCTTCTTCGGTCAGTTCCTCGTCCACCTCATAATCGGTAATCTCTGCGTGGATATTGGAAATGGCTTCTTCCAAAAGCTCGGCAAGGTCGGCGTTTTCATAGGGAACAACGGTATCTTCCTCGCCGAATCTGCCGGACACGGTTTTCCATTCGCCCAATACCATTTCAGGGTGATCGACGAAGTAGGCGTTCATCTTCACGCCGTTTTCGTCGGTGTTCAGGTGTACCCATTCCGGCTCAAGGTCAATAAGTCTGTCACGCTTCTGTAAGATCAAAATATCCGAGACAACCTCTGTTCCGGCATTGCCCTTAAAGGTGTTATTGGGCAGTCGGATTGCACCGAGAAGATCGGCTCGCTGTGCGATACACTTTCGCACAGCAGGACTCTCTTTATCCATTGTACCTTTGCTCGTAATGAGCGCCATTACGCCGCCCGGTCTGAGCTTATCTAAGGATTTCGCAAAAAAGTAGTCGTGGATTAAAAAGTTATGCTTGTTATACCTCCTGTCGTTGACTCGAATATCACCGAATGGCACATTGCCAATAACAGCGTCAAAGAAGCTGTCGGGAATATTGGCTTCTTCAAACGGCTGTGCCGCAATCGAAGTTTTCTGATAGAGCTGCTGTGCGATACCCGCCGAAATTTTGTCGATCTCAACGCCGTAGATTTTGCTGTCCTGCATAGACTGTGGCAGCATACCGATAAAGTTTCCAATTCCACAGGAAGGCTCCAATATGTTGCCCTCACGGAATCCCATCTGTTCCATTGCCTTGTAGATCGAGGAAATGACGACTGGCGGGGTGTAGAAAGCGGTCAGCGTGCTTGCTCTTGCGCTCTCGTATTCATCAGGGGAAAGGGCGTTGTAAAGCTCGATAAACTCATCAGCCCACGAGGAATTGTTCTCGTCAAAGGCTTCTGGAATGCCGCCCCAACCGACATATTGCGAAAGAATTTCCTGTTCTTCGGGTGTAGCAAAGCGATTCTCAAACTCACATTCCTTCAGTACACGGATTGCTTCCATATTCCTGCGGAAGCGTTCTTTTTTGCCTGCCTCCGGCACTTCGTGGGAAGCAAGGTCAAAGGTATGCCGTTCAGACAATGGGATTTCGGGGTGCAAATCAAAGGTCTGTACCCGTGAGCGTTTAGGTTGGACAAAAGCAGGTGTTAATGGCTCAGCTTCCTTTTGTTCAGGCTCAGGCTGTCCGGCAGCTTCCTTTTCGGAAACTGACTTTTTCACCTGCTCCAAATAGTCATTTGCCTGCCACTCACTCTTAAATTCTTCGCTGACGCCTTCATCGTCAATATAGATCGCTTCTGTCAAATCGTCCCAAATGGCGTAGCCTTCATCGGTTTCAATGACAAAAAATCGTTCGTCGGGCGAGAGTGCGTTTTCCGTCCTGTCTTTTGCAAGATAAGGCGAATCAATGATTTCGTAGACATTTAACGGGGTATCCAGTTTTGTGATGAAGGTTTGATCTATGGTTTTTCCCTCTGCGTCTCGATACACATAAAAGCGTAAGCGTGTGCCAAAGGAGCTTTCTTCCTCAATATCCTTTTTGAACTGATACTCGCTGGTATACTCATCTGTGTGGATTATATTTCCATCGCTATCAAGGTGCTCAATCCTGCCGACTGGCTGCGACTGTACCGGATCTTCCTTGTTGCTTGATACAATGTTGCGGGTGTTTCGCTCTCCGTTTTCGGTGGCAGAAACCGCCACATCAAAGCCACGGTCAAGCAGCATATTGATATAGGTTTCCAAGCGGTTTGCCGGAAAACCACACATTTGAGTTCGCTGATTGCTTCCAATAAAGCGAGAAGTCAGATTCAGTTCTAACGCTTCGCTGACGGTTTGTGCGTCCGCTCCATAGGCTTCAAAGAAATCGCCCACCTGATACAGCACAAGACTGTCAGGATTTTCTTTCTTGATCTCACCGTATTCACGGTAAGCGTCTGTAAAACGGTTGCTGCGCTCGTTCTGCTGAACAAGCTGCATAAAGTTATCCTTGCTCTCCAAGCGTGGCTGCGGGTTTTGCTCCGAGCGATCCATCAGTTCCACATTCCAGTCATCTACCCGTGTGATTTCAAACGGCTTGCCGTCCAAATACACTCTGTCACCCACTTGATAAGAAGCGGCAAACAAAGACTTTTGCTGTTCCTGCGCTGCCGCCTGCTCTATCCTTGCCACTACATCTTCGGGCAGTCCGTCCACATAGTAGTGAATTTCACCTTCATTGCTGATATGGGCAATCGTTTGATAATCGCCATTTTCCTCAACAGCTCTGTTCCAAACGGTAAGACCGTTTCCGAGATAGCCCATACCAATGTCAAAGGCAGGCGCTTCATCTGTTTTTTCTTCGGGAGGTAACTCCTTAACCTTCAGGTGATCGTTCATTGGGTTTTCCCGTACCTTGCGGTCGAACTCTGCTCTGTCCATCTCCTTTTGGAATAATGGAAATTGAACATCGTGAAGTACAACACGGTCATCGTTAAAGGAAAGGATTTCATATTCATCTGCACCCATATATACCGTATCACCGAGATGATAGGCATACGCTGAATTTTCAGGAGTTTCAGATCGTTCGATTGACAAAATCGGATTAAAGTTTCCGGTGTATTCAAATAACTCATTTTCGCCCGGAATATATAGTCTGCCGTTTTCTACGCATTTAAAAATATCTGCTGATGAGCTATTTGCAGCGTTATAAAATTCTTCGTAAGAATATGGGTGAGCAGCCCCTTCATAAGCCGACATTCCAAGAGCATTATTGGAAATAGTTTCATTACTAATCTCTTTTAGCGTTCTTCCGGCAGGGAGTATCCCTGTTGGCTCAAAGTGATATCCGTTGTACTCAAAAGATTTGGAAACAGCCATATTGTTTTCGGATGGCGCAGATGAGAGGATTTCACGGTTTCTCTGTTCTTCGGCAAGTTCAGCCCGACGCTCCTCCTGCTTTTCGAGCCACTGCGGATAAATCTCTTTTTCTTTCGGGTTGAGATAACGGTCAAGGCGTATCAATTCTTTGATTCGCTTTTCCACCTGATTCCAATTCAGCCTGATATGAGGCTTATCATCACCGATACCCTTTGAAATCAAAATACCTTTTCCGTCGTGCTGCTCGTCTATCCCTGTACCTGTAATTACAGGATAGGAGCCGCCCCAACCATATTCGTCCTTTAGAAAATCGACATTTTCCTTTGCCGACAGGCTTTTTTCAAACTGTTCAAAGATACGGAACTTTCCCTCAGATACGCCGCTGCCACGAGTGAGAACAGCGTCTATGATTTCCTGTGAAAAAGAAAAAGCAGAGGTTTTTTCCTCTGCCTGCGTTTCCATAAAGTTCAGTTGCCCGTCTATCGACGGAAGCGGCTTCATTGTATCCTGTAACTCACCGAGAAGCCGCATTGCTTCAAAGTGCTGTGCGATCACATCCCAATCATAGAAACTCTGTTTTGTACGGGACAGGTAACTGCCCTCCCAAAGCTGAAGCACATTCTGCCAAGTTTTGTACCCGACTCGCCGCCCGTCGCTCAAAATCACTTCGGTATAATCATTGTTGAAAATACCTTTGACATATTCAGTACGGGCAGCGTTATCGGGATTGCTTTCATAGAAAGCACGAATTTCGTCTTTTGAGGCTTTCAAGTGAGGCGTTATGCCGAGGATTTCACGGATTGTATCATCTCCGCCGAAAAACGGCAGACTTTTGTCCTCGTGTGCCCGGTCATAATAATCTAAGCGAAGATGACCTCCGCTTTCACGATCTCCTGTACTCTGTTCCTCAAGTTGTTCATTCCCTGTACCCACTTCATCATATCCGCCGCTTTCAGGCTCTCTGTCAAGCCCTCCTGCGCCGCCATCTGCTTCATCAGGGTTTCTTCCAGTTTCATCGCTGTCTGTTCTACCTCCGCCAAATGCTCCGTCAGGGTGCAGCTCGTCAGAAGATTGTAGTACCGGATTTTGTGGTGTTCCTTGAGAAACTTCCGTCTCATCTGAGCGTATCTGCCTAAAATCACCTCCGGCTGTTCCGGCATTGTTAAGTTCGGCAGGTTGTAATCGCCCTGCATTGTGTATGTGATTTCGCTCATTATCAAAACTCCTTTCGCTTGTCTTTTCAGCCTTATTGTAATCGGGTTTTCCTCTATCCGCAATTATGCGATTTTTTCTGTCGAGGGCAAGAATGGTGCGGGAGATTTCTCCAAGTCCCATTTCCGCAATATCACTCGTCGCAATACCGAGGGCATTAAAGGCTTCCGGCGTATTGAAATTCGTAATAACGGAGAAATCCTCCGATTCAAAATATGGCTCGGTATCTATCCCAAGCCTTGTCATCATCATATATGCCACGCTGTTTGTTACCGCTTTCCTATACATAGAGGTAATCATATCCTCGGAAAGACCGTAGAGGAAGCTGTCATCAGCGGCATACATCAGATCGCTCAAATAGTCAGGGATATTATCCTCCACGGCGTTTTTAGCAGCGCTCATCACTGCGTCCGCAAGGCTGTTCTTGTTTTCCAGCTCGCCGAAAGTGTTTTCAAGGGATTCAATTACATCGTCCGTATATTCCGGCTTCATATCCCAAATCGGAACGGGGCGGGAATAGCGGCTTTCGTGGGTATCGGAAATATCAAAATAATGGATTAAGCGCTGTCTGCTTCGGTCAGCGTCCTCAAAGACAGCGATACCTTTTGCGCCACGATTTACCCAACGCCCGAATTTATCATTCCAACGCTCAATTTCCAAAACCGCCGTTGCGTCCGGTCTTTGAGCGTAAATAAGAAGCTGCTCATCACAGCGCAATCTGTAATTTCGGCAGGCACATCGTAAAAAGGCTTGCCAGTTCTGCACATCAGAAACAACAGCGTGTGCGGTACGGCGGTACATTTCAGAAATCAGGTCGTACTTTCGTGCCATCGGTTATACACCTCCTATCTTTCATAGTCTTTTTGCTTCGGCTTTACTGGAATACCGCTTTTGTCATAGCTTTTCGGATCTGCGGCAGGTGTATCCCAACCAAACATTGAGCCGGCTTTCATTGCCTCTGTCTGATCTTTCGTCAAGCCGAGTTTTTCGTTCATTTCGTTTACAAGGGCGTTTGTTTCACTTGGTTTACCGCCCTGAATATCCGTGCGGAAAAATCCGCTTTCGCCCTTTTTGACAATGCCGACGCAATTTTCCGTCTGCACGAACACATAACATTGCTCCGGCAGAGAGGAACGAAGGGGAATCACAGTGTTCCCGTTCTGTTCCATTCGCTCGGCAAACTCACAGATGTGAAAAAGATTGCTGCCAACCTCCAAGTGATAATCATCAATATATCGACAGGGACGGTCAAGCTGTTCACCGTCGCTTAAAGTAATACGGATTTTATCTCCATCGGGAATTATGAATTTTTCCTTATAATCCGGCGTGATAAAGCGGATTCCACGGCTCGCTTTTTCCATATGGCGGTCGAGCCATTCCCGCACATAACAGTAACAATAGAAGTTATAGTCTCCACGGGTAGGGTTACAGCGTATCAGGAAAGCATACTTTTCTGTATCAGCACGGAATCCATACTCGGTGGTGTAACTGCCTTCAAAAGCGCTGTCCGGACGACTTTTCGCATACTGTGACATATCGGTGCGACTTTTTAACAGCCCGTATTCTTCAGAGCGCAAAGCATTGATAACCTCGTCCAGCTCGTTTTTGAACTGGTCTGTTTTTAAATCACGCCTGTGGTCAAACCAAGAGGTAAAAAACTCATTGCCGCCTGAGCCAAAATCGCCTCGCAAATGCCCTATGCAACCTGTCTGTCCCTCTATCTGTGTGCTTTGTGCGTAAGTGTATTTGCATTCTGCTTCCGTAAGGGGATTGATAACAAAACCCATCAGCGTTCGCTCCTTTCTCTGACTTTTCGTAATTCCAAAAGCGACTCATTGGCAAAGTATTCTTTTCGTCGAATCATTCTGCCCGTCCGCCGTGCTACTTCGTTCCATCCAATACACTCCAAATGGATATTATCATTCCTGTCCCTAAACATAAATTGAAGTCCGGCGTTGTTATATACAATTTTGAATGGTTTATATGGCGTGTGATCATCAGCCGGCAAGCTAACTGGATTATATCCATTGGGCGCAAACAGTGCGTTTAACTTTTCTCCAAATGCCTTCTGTGACAAAGGTTGTGACTTATAAAGCTCGCATATCCTTTCCTTGCAACCCGCAATAGGATTTCCAGAAACATCTAAAATGCCAATGCGGATTATTTCGTCAATGAGTAATTCACGATTCTCACCACAGTTAGCATATTTAATTTTTTCGTTAGTAACATCAGAAAGCATACTTACCTCTCTTTCTCGGCTGCTGTTCTTTGTTTCGGTATGTGGAAACCATAGACTGCCGCAATTTCATCTCCAAGCCGTTTTGTCACCTTCGTTATATCTGCCCGTGTAGCTTTTCCAAAATAGATTTTTTCCTGCAATCGTTCAATCTGTTCCGGCGAAGCAGTATCCTTAAACACACGGTACAAATAGTGATTTGTCCCATCGTGATGAACAGCGTCGGCACGAAGATCGCCGTACTTATCCACATACCATTCGGTCATATCCGTATCGGAATACAGGCAGTCCTTGATGTTGCCGGAATCAATCATTTTATAGCCCATCACTCTGCCGTTCCATCTGCCGATGTCGCCGATAACGATAATCGGCTGAGAAAGCTGGACATTGAGATTTTCCCGTTCATCGGAAAGATACTCGCCATTGGTTTCAACCATATATTCATACAGCTTATGTTCGTCGTTTGGATCTCCGTCAATTTCATTGATTTCAAGGAAATCCCTATAATTGTCACGCCAATCATTAGGGTTGAGATTTATATCGCTCCAGATAATATGCTTATCCGTCGCTCTGTTCTGACTGCTGCTCATCATCAGCACCTCCCAAATAGGAAAAGAGCCTGTTTTTTGCAATCTGCTCCTGAAGCTCTGTAATAACCGTCATATCGGAAACGGAAATATCGGGGATTTTCAAAATACTTTGCAGGCTCAGCGCCTTCAAGTCCTTTTCAGTTTTGCATCCGGAATCGTAAAGTTTTGCAAGCACCTTTACTTTCTGCTGCAAAGCGGCATTTGTACCTTTTTTTGTTGCCATAATAATCCTCCTTACTGAATGTTAATAATAATGCAGACATCGCTTTTGCTTTCATCATTCTGATTGCGGGACAATTCCGGGAAAAGGGACTGAACTCGCTGTCGTGCTCTGCGAATTGACTCAAAGCACGGAAGTCCGTAGCTTTTGTAGTTGAAAACAATATCCGCAAGTGGAAGCTCGCCCGCCCGCAAATACCCGTAGCGGTTATAGTAATGGAGAATGAGAAGCATATCGTCAAACCGAGAAGCCGGACAATCCTTTAGGATTTCAAGCACTCGGTTTTCTACCGTTTTTAATTTTGCCATTTTATCTGACCTCCTTGAATAATAGAAAAGGGCGGAGTGTTTAAACCCCGCCCCTGTAAGAAGCTTTTACTTTTTCTTTCTGTTACGGATCTGCAAAAAGATAAAGCCTCCTACGATAAAGGCGACCAAAGCAATTCCGATAATCGCTTTCAGTTCCATCAGTTATCCTCCTTTTTCTTCTTTTTCTTAAATCCGAAAATACCGCAGGCCGCTATGCCTGCCATAGACACGCCTGCAAGGGCAAGCCAAAGACCGAGCTTGCTGTCATCTCCGGTTTTCGGTGTATCCCTCAGCTCATTGTGCATTTCTACGACTGTGGTAGAGCCTGTCTGCACCGCAGCTTCTTTGTCGGCTGGCAGAATATACATAGCGGAGGCGGCATTGTTTACTTCGGAAATCTTGTACTCGCCGATACGCAGTCCTTCAATGAAGATTTCGCCCTTTTCGTCTGTTTCAAGGGTGACATCATAGCCGTTTGTTCCGGTAATGCGGAAAGCAAAGCCTTCCACTTTTCCGTCGGACGATGTTTTCACGATTTTCAGATTTCCACGCATTGGTTCGTTTGCAAAACCTTTGCCCTCTGTATTTTCGACCTGATAGGTCTTTCCGTCGGTGTCAATAAACACTTCATACACGCCTTCGTCCAGCGTAAAGCCCTCCGGTGCTTTTGTCTCTTTCACAAAATAGCGTCCATAGAGCAGATCGTTCATTTCATACTGTCCGATTTCCTTTTCGGTCAGTGTACCGATCAGCTCATCCTCACCGTCAAGCTCACCGTTGTCATTGGAATCCTTGTAGACTTCAAAAACAGCACCTGTCAACTTTGTATCGGTGTATTCAGCGTCCACTTTTGTCAAAGCGATATTTCCACGGATAAGCTCATTGACGATTTCAATCTCAACAATCTGCCCGTTTTCCGAAATGTTTACATCATAGACGGTTTCATCAAGCACGAATCCGGTCGGCTGCTCGATTTCACGGATATACCAGTTTCCGTAAGGCACATTCTCAAAGGAGAAGCTGCCATCGTCGCCGGATACGGCGATCATCAGGGCATTTTCTTCGGTAAACTCCACATCATCGCTCTTAAACAGACCAATGAGCGCACCGCCAAGTCCTTCACCGTTTTCGTCAACCTTCTTACCTGATACAGAGCCGTAGATCAGCTTATTTTCCATCGGCTCACCATTATTCACTGCAATCGCTACTGTCGCAGTTTCCTGTCCCGCATATTCAAATACAACGGGATATTTTTCGCTGCTAAGCTGATAATGCTCATCTGTCGCAAGCTCTTTTACATAATAGCTGCCCAAAGGCAGATCAGTTTTGACGGTCGCCTTGCCGTTTTCATCAAGCGTGATGATTTCGATCAGACCGTCTTTCGGGATGGAAGTACCGCTTGCGGATACAAGCTCCTCATCGGCAAACAAGCCAAAGCTGATATTTTTGATTTCGTCATTATTGCCGACACCAAACAGCTCGCTTGTTTCAAGTGCTTTTTCAAGGCTTACTTCAACCTTCTGTCTTTCGTTGACAAAGGAAGTCGCCGTTTCGGTTACGGCTACATTTTGTCCGGCGTAAATAAGTTCCACGGTATGGACTTCATCGCTTAATACCATTCCGTAACCTGCCTTAACCTCTTTTACCTCGTACTTTCCGAGGTAGAGTTCCTTGCTCTCAGCAAAACCCATTTCATCGGTTGTAACCGTATCGACCAGCTCGCCCTTACTGTATCTCAGCGTACCATCGGGTGTTACCACATCTTCAGCGGCACGGATTTCATAGACAGTATCGGGAAGCCCCTGTGTTTCATAGATCGGTTGATAGATAACGGGAAGTTCCTGCCCGTTTTCATCTGTTCCGCCGCTTACTGAGACACCGAAGAATACCTCGCCTGTCTTTTCAATACTAATCGTGCCTTTCTGCGGCATATTGGTCTTTTCGACTTTTATCACTGTTACCCCGCTTTCCTCAGAAGAATTTTCTTCCGCTACATCAAAATAGACGGGTGTGGAATCAAGAATATATCCATAAGGACTCTGTACCTCAACGATAGAGTAGCCCTGACCGTATGGCAGCTTTTCCGGCGTTACGAGCGAGCCGTTAGCGTCGGTATAGAAAGTGTCAACCGTTGTCGGGGTGGGATAGGTAAATTCCATCGTGATGAGATTGCCGGATGGATCATAAATCTGGAAGCCTGCGCCCGCATAGGGAATTGTTTTGCCAGTTTCTGCGTCCACCTTTACCACTTGGATATAACTTTCAAAATTTCTGTTGTTAATCAGATAGCGGTAGGTCTGAGCGTCTTTTGCGATGAACACATCAAAATCGTCCATCAATTCTCTGCCTTCCCAACCGGACACCTGATGGACGGTATATGTGCCGTAAGGCATATCCTTTGTCTGTGCAAAGCCGTTCTCGTCGCAGGTCAGAGTATCACGCTCAGATTCCTTTGCGTTTTCAAAAGAGCCTGCGGATTTGAGATACACTTCAAAAACAGCGCCTTCTTCGGGCGTTTCAATCTGTGTTTCGCCATCGTCCGTATGCTTGATAATGGCGATATTGCCCTTGATGACCTGTTCGTTTACATCAGTTGCGGTCTGATTATGCTCAATGGTATAAAGCTCCGGCTCTGCGCCGACCTTGTAGACGGTCGGATCGAGCAAATAGCCTTCGCTCGGCTCAAGCTCCTTAACTGCCCAATCCGAATCACAAATATATTCTTTTGTGGTGAATTGCCCGTTTTCATCAGTGTAGTATTCGTCAATGAGCTGTTCACCCTTGAAAATCCCGTATTTTGCGCCTGCAAGCGAAGCGTTTCCCTGAGCCGTTCCTGTTTCAGCGTCGCTCTTTGTCACGGTAACGGTAAACTTCTTCAGGATATTCGTGAAATTGCGGGTAGTGACCTCATTCCACTTGACGGGTGCGGTCTGATCTTCGGGAATGACATAACGGATTGCGGTATCTACTTCCTCGATGGTGTATGGCGTTGTACCGCTTATCAACACATCTTCAAAGGTAGCCACACCGTTTTTATCCGTAACAGCATACTCATCAACAGCAATACCGGAAAGCGATGTGCCGTAAAGATGGAAGGTCACGCCCTCATTGAAGTTATCCTCCGAGGATTTAATAACCTCAATGTCTCCACGCTTCAGCGTATTATTGAAATTAACGGTTGCAACCTGCCCCGCAACAACGGTTACACGGCGTGTTTCCTGTGGCTCGTATCTGTCGTATTCCTGCTCGGTTACGGTATATACCCCCGGCATTAGGTTATCTACCTGAATCTGACCGCCGTTTGCGGTTTTCACCGTTTTATCAATCCCATTACCTTGAATACGGAAAGAGATACCGTCCACCTTTCCGTCCTCGCTGGTTTTTACGATTTTCGCCGAGCCATAGGATACCTTCAACTTGAGGAATCCTTTGACCGGATCGTTGACAGTCTGAGCGTAAGTTACGGTATCCTGCACACCGCCATTTGGTCCGTAGATACCATCTGTCCAAGTAATTACGCCTTTTCTTTGAGCCGTCTTTTCAGCAGTAATCGTCAACCCATCGCTCGGCGCTTTCTCGGAGGTGATTGTCAGCTTATTTCCGCTTACAGAAAACTGAACACCTGAGTCATTGGACGAAAACTTATATCCCGAAAGGACATTGTTTGTGTCCGTCAGCGTAACGGTGTATTTAGAGCCGTCCCATTCCAGCTCAATTTCCTTTGCGCCTCCCGGCGTTTTGGAAAGGAAGCTCGGCAGCTTGGAATGTTTCTGAACACTCGCCGCCATTGAATTGTAGTAGCTCATAATCTTGTCATAGAGGGGGTGGTTGGTACTGATCTGATCCAGAACAGCGTCTTTGCTGCCTGTACTAACCTTATTAAAGTTCTCATCACGCTCGCCGATAACGGTTTCCCAAATGAGAAGTTGGGTTGCGACTGCGTGCGCCAGTTTATCTCCGCCCTCGTTCTGAGAACGCCACGATGTTGAGATTGTACCCGTATAGCCATACTGGAAAATACGACCAATGAACAGCTTAATATCGTCAGGCGAAATAGTGCTGTTATAGGACGACGGGTAGTTGTCCCAAAAATCCTCGCCCTTTTTTGTAAAACTGTCTCCGGTTTCCTGCGGGACGCCGATCTCGATGCAGTAGCAAATATTTCCGGTATAGGAACCCATTGCTCGAACGGTTGTGTAACGGGAAGTTCCTGTTTTCCAGCCATTCATTAGAGTAAGGCTGCTGTGTCCCCATTCTGCGTTGTAATTCGAGTCGCCATCACGGGGGAACGAGATAAGATATACATCGTCGGTTTCCTCTGCGGCATAAGCGGTTGTACCAATTCCCACAAGGGAAGTCACGCACATCAGCGCCGCAAGAAACAGCGACATAATGCGCTTTAGTTTCTTAATTTTCATTTAAAATCCTCCCTGAAAATGAAAAAACGCACCGTTTTTTTCGGTGCGTTCTCAAAATGAAATATTGAAATTAGGCATAGCCGATATAAATGTCATAGATTCCGTCGGAAACTTCTTCCGCCCAAATCCATACGGCTGTGATTTCTTCGTCAGCTTTGTACCGATTCAAGCGGCTGTGAATATCTCTTTCAAGATATTTACAATGCGCTCCGGCACGGATCGGATTATCCCAACAGTAAACCGCCTCGCTGTCCAACTGAAGTCCAACGCTTTGAGCGTAATCCTTCGCAAAGGAAATCCAGTAATCAATGTCGAAGTCGATTTCCGCTTCGCTTGTCGTTTCCTCTGTTTCAGTCGGTATAGGCTTTTCACTTTCTTCGGGAATATCCGGCTGTGGTTTTGATACGGATTGCTCGGTCTTATCCGCTTCGTTGAGCTGTGTGGCGGGCTGTACCGCCTGCTCGGTTTCAGAAACAGTCTGAGGCTGTTCGGAGTTGACCGTTTTCTTTTCCGTTGTTTCTTCCTGCTTTTCAGGCTCTGATTCCTGTACGGCTTCAGGCGTTGTTTCAACCTCTTTTTTCTCATTTCCCACAGGCATTTCCGATTCGGTTGAGCTTTGACTACTCTCCGAAGAAGAAAACGGCTGCGGCTTATCTTCATTTGACGGGGTATTGTTGCAGCCTGCAAGCACAATCAGTAAAAGAGCCACTGAAAAAGCAAGCAATATTAATTTAGTTTTCATTACGCTTCACTCCTTTTTCTGCCGCTATTTTAATGCGAAACAGCGTTTCAGACAAAGGTGCGAACGGGACGGTTAATCTTAAATCATAAAACATCCCTCCTGTATTTTGGAATTGTGCGTTTCCTGAGATAGATTGAACTAAGTGAGATAGATTCAATTAAGTGAGATAGATATATCTTTCGGATAGTCAGGTAGTATCAGGGGTTGGAGTGTGAGGAAGGGGAAGCAGAAAACGCACGCTGCCTTACCTGCTGTCACGCTCGGCACGGTTACGCAAGAACTTGTTGTAATGCTCCAGCGCCTTGCAGACATACTCCTCCGTTTGATTTATGGGAATATTCTTCGGGATCAGACTCCGCACTTTATCCCCACGCAAAACAATCTTCTCACGCTGATTTGGCTTTTCCTCACTCATAATCGCAGAGATCGCCTCTGTGGTCAGCTTGCCTTCCTCAAAAAACTTTCGCATACGAATTGCCTGATCGTGTGACGGGGTACAGTCGTTTATGTCGATTTCGTCCACCAAATCCCTTTGGCAATCCTCATTCAGATAGGACAGCTCCACGGCGGGGCGCATTTTGATTCTGCCCTCGTCTACAAATTCAAGCAGCTCAGGTACAAGGTTTGTAAGGCGGATATATTTTCGGACTTGTTCGTGACTTTCGCCGCTTTCTGCGGCAATAATTTCACGAGTGGTCTTGCCACCGAAATTCTGCAACAGTGTTGCAGAATTATTTTTACTCGGTCTGCCTGCCTGTCTTTTCATTGCGTCAAGCCGCATTTTGTATGCGTAGGCTTTTTCTGAGGGAAGTATCTGCGATCTTTGAAAATTGCTTTCGACCATTAAAATCGTAGCTTCGTCACGGTCGAGGTCTACCACCTCACAGCGCAGCGTTTCAAATCCGGCAAGCTCACAAGCCTTTTTTCGCCTGTGTCCTGAGATAAGCTCATATCTGCCGTCCTCCTTCTGTCTTACGGTAGCAGGAGTAATCACACCACGCTCTTTGATACTCTCCACGAGTTGAAACATATCCTCATCTTCCCGCACCTTAAACGGGTGGTCGGGGAAATCGTCGATTTCATCAAGCGGAATATCTCTGATTTTGGAAAGTTTCGCTTCATCTCGTTCCTCCTGTGAGGAGAACAGCTCATCGAGCGTGTTCGTGGGCAGCGTGAAATCGCTTTTTCTGCCTGCCATCGGCTAACACCTCCTTTGTGAAGTTGGCGTAAGCCTTAGACACCGGACTGTTTGGCTCATAGGCGTAAATACTTGTTCCTTTTGAGGACACCTCTGCGGCTTTTATAGCAACCGGAATCGTTGATTTATATATCCTGATATGGCTGCCAAAATTGTTCCTGAGTGCCTCTATTGTGCTTTTAGCAAGATTAGTCCTTCCGTCCACAAGCGTCAGAAGAATACCGTCGATTTTCAAATCGGCGTTTGTGTGTTTCCTTACCTTTGCAATCGTCCCCAAAAGCTGCGTCATTCCTTTAGCGGGGAGATACTGCGCCTGAACGGGGATAATCACGCTGTCTGCCGCCGTAAGTGCGTTAAAGGTAATCATACCCAAGCTCGGCATACAATCAATGAGAACATAATCGTACTTGTCTTTTACAAGACTCAGGTAGTTCTTCAAAACACGCTCTCGGCTCATAGCGGTAACAAGCGTCATCTCCAGTGAGGACAAACTTAAATTTGAGGGTACAAGATCAACCTGTTCAGCGTGATGCAGAATACCGTCAAAGGGATTTTGTTCCCGCTCCGATATGATTGTTTGGAGCTTCTCCGTCAGAGTTACGGAAAGGTTGTCTGTATCTTGCCAGCCGAGACAGGTCGTTAAATCTCCCTGTGGATCGGCGTCAATCAAAAGCACCTTTTTTCCTTGCATAGCAAGTCCAATGCCTAAATTGACTGTGGTTGTGGTCTTGCCTACGCCACCTTTCTGATTACATATGGCTATCGTCTTGCAGTTTGACATCTCCGGCTTTACCTCCTTTCATAGATTTCACAGCCGACTTTATAAAAGACGGCTATGTAAAAACCGCAGTATTTGTTCTCAACACCCCCTGCGGAAAGCGATTCGCTCTGTGCGGGAAGCACTAAGGTTACGGTTTGCGAAACCGTATCATAGGAATCTCACCTCTGCCGGGTACTCCGCCAGCTCCGTAGAGAAGTATCATTATCATTCTGACTGTCATTGCCATTTCAGTAGCAAGCTGAATTTCAGGTCGGGGATTCTCGCTCGTTCTCCATATATCGCAATAGGAAAAGTCAAGGCGTACCCACCTTCGGGCTATTCATCAGAACTAATGTCCTTAGCGCCTGTCTATTCAATTTTCAAGTTGCAACGAAGGAGGAAATCCTTGTTCGGGAATCAACCCCTTCACTTATTTGGAATTGAGGTGCCAAAACGCAACCTATTTTTGAGAAAAATTTTGAAAAAAATTTTTTGACCATAAAAATTGCCCCAAAACACAAAAAAAGCCGCCTGCCTCTCCGTAGAGAGACAAGCGGCATAACTTTATGGCTATTTAGTTGTATTGGACAGTAAACCGTTTCTTTTTTGCCTTTGTAATTTTAATAAGGACATCATCTACTGCGTCCGTATATCTGCCTTGTTCTATAAGGTTATTTTTAAGGGCGATCAAGGCTTGTAAAACTTTTCTGTACTCATCATCATTAAGATAGAGATGAAATAGCTGTTTCTTCATTCAAATGCCTCCTTTATTTCTCCATTCAAAAAATCTCTGCCTGATAAACGCTATATCCTCATCTTCATTCGAGGTTATGAAGATGTGTAAACTACGAAATGCCTTTTTCACTTTTTCTGCAAAGTCCGCTTCGTTACCATTTAAGGTATACGGGATTTTTATCAGTTTGATCTCCCGCTTCCGACATAGGTGCGATTTCAGTATTTCTATTTTCTCCGTCCGGCTGACAGTCTCAATCGCTGCTTTTTCTTCAGGTAAATACATTTCAAGCGGTATGCCGATAATCTTATCTGTATCTATCTGTACCTTTATATGCTTCATCGCTGCATAATACATAACTGCCAGCTTCGGAAAAACCGTCAGATAATCTTTTTCGCACACCTTACAACCTTTTTCTTCAATCGTTCTTTCTGCAACTTTTGCTTTCCAAGAATGTCCGAGTGAACATTTCCACCATACACTCCGCATTGAATTTCTGGATATTTTATTTGGGGAAATGCCTTTGTTTTTTTCATAATCCCATTCCGAAAGAAGATGTGCGTCCGTCGTTGCTAAATCATTATACCCTGTCATAACTGTGCGATCCGCACAGACGGGACATACTGTGCCTTTTATCCGTGCATATACAACGGACTGCCACTCATATCCGCACTCTCTGCACTTCCACCAAACATTCCTACGAGATTTCTCGTTTACCATATCAGGAGTAAGCGGCAAATTTCGGTCTGACCATTCCTGTGCAAGCTTAGGGTGAGTTGTAGCAAAGTCATTAAATCCTTTCAGCAGAGTTTGACCGCTACAATAAGGACATTGGCTTCCGCCTGAACGAGTTGAAATGAGTGTATTCCATTCGTGTCCTTTACTGCACCTCCACCATACCTTTCTATTCGCAAAAGCAGTAACCATATCAGGCTTTAGCGGATAGTTCCTTTCAGACCACTCAGAAGCGATTTCAGGGCGCTGTGAGGCAAGATCATTAAATCCTACTAAGATTTTATTATGAGAGCAATATGGACAGCCTGTGCCGTTTACCGTTCTGCTTTTAACGCTTGCTTCCCATTCGTGTCCGTGTTTACATTTCCAAATAATCTTCTTATGAGAAGCGACAGATACCTCGGTAGGCTTTAATTTGTTCTTTTTAGACCACTCCTGAGCCAACAGGGGCTTCAATGTGGCTAAATCATTGATACCCTCTATTACTCTCGCTCCTGAGCATATCGGGCATTTCTCGCCCTTTGAACGAGCTTTGACGCTCGTTTCCCACTCGTGTCCGCAAGCACCTTTCCACCACACTCTTTTATTTGAACCGAAGGTTATCTTATCCGGCGTTAGCGGTAAGTTCTTCTCTGACCATTCAGGAATAAGCTCCGGATGAACGCTTGCTAAACTGCCCGTCATAGTACAACCACCCCTTCCTTTGTGATTATCCCAATTATATTGAGAAAATCGGGATTGGTGTAGTTTGCGAATAATAAGAAAGACCTTGGGAGAAAATATCTCTCAAGGTCAATAAGTGATTCCTCAGTTAGAATTTTATCTTTCCTGTCGGGCAATAAGAGTGGTTACACTATAATAAATCATCACTAAACCCGCACTTAAAATTGCCCCGCCAATAATATCAGTAATCCAATGAACACCGGATATCAACCTGCCAATTACCATAAAAGCAGTAAATGCAATTAAAGCAAAGGCAAATGCTCTTTTCATTTTTGTATTTCTAATTCTACTGTTTAGCTGCATAACAGCTGTCGGCATAACACACATAACAAGCAAGGTTGTCGATGATGGATACGAAGCTTCAAGAAAACCGTTAATCAATACCGGGCGGTAATTGACAACATAAAATTCAAAAAACAAATATGCCGCCATTACAACAATATAGAATGCTCCCAACACCAAAATACTGGAATCGACCTTGAATAAGCTTTTTCTTTTAATAAGCTGTATAAGTCCAAGCAACGCAAATCCCAAAATAAAGCAAAGCGGTATCAGTCCTAACCAGTCCGTAACGGTATATATTGCCATATGCACACCTGTCAGGCTGTGGATAAAGCCGTTCAAGGTTGCAAATCCAACAGAAGAGTTTTGTGGCCCGATGGGCTGAACATCAATAAGGCTTATTGCCACTGTCCACAAAATAAATAACACTACCATTGCTATTCCTGAAAGCAATACTTTTTGACTTTTTTCTTTTTTCATTTTTATCAATCCTTTGCCATAATTATTTGGCTTTCGCCTGTTTACAATATAGGTGGAATGAATAAAAATGAAAAGAATTTCACCGTCACATTGGCGACACGCTTCGTATCATCGCCATTTTATCAGCATCAGAGACTTTATCGCCAAGAAAACAAAAGTGAAAAAGGCTGCATAAGGTTGAAGTGTTATCATAAATTCTATTGTAGCAACTGTGCTTAACACAATGGATATTTGATGTTTGTGTTTCAACCAAAACACTGCTTCATAATTTTGTAGAGCGAGAAGCAAAACACCTGTAAGTACAATTCCAAATACAATAATTAAATACGGTATTTTGATATACTGCGGGGTACCTGTCAGCGAAAGTAAAGATACCTCTTTTATAATCTCATCACCCTTTTGTCCAAAGAAAGGCAGAAACAGAAACATAATCAAACTGCAATCGAGTAAACCAAACACTAAGTCTCTTGTATGTTTTTCCTTTTGCTTATTATCCTCGTCAGCAATTTTAAGTATTTCTTCACCGGACAATAACTCATCTATTGACACTGAAAAAAACTTTGAAATTGCTTTTAATGACTCGATATTGGGAACTCCTCTGCCGGATTCCCACTTAGAAATTGCAGTGCGAGACACAAATAACGCTTCCGCAAGTTCTTCCTGCGTGAGTCCTTTTTCTTTCCTCAACTCTTGTAATTTTTCACTTAATTCCATAATAAACATTCCTTTTGCACTCAGATACGAATGTATCCTTTATTAGAAATGGGCAATCCCACTATGGGACGCCCATTCATTCCGTAAATTATGCGATTTTTTAGTCTCTGCACCGTTTTTAGCACCGATTGGTGTAAATTTGGTGTAAAGAGGTAAATTTATTCGGTTTGGAAAGTCCCGAAACCCGCATAAATACTGGGGTTTTCTTACTTGTCGTTCGGTAAGGACTTCATTGTGGGGAAGAGGAGAACATCACGGATTGCGGCTGAATCTGTGAGGAGCATACACATTCTGTCGATACCAAAGCCGATACCGCCTGTCGGAGGCATACCGATTTCAAGTGCGTTGAGGAAATCCTCATCGGTTGTGTTAGCCTCATCATCGCCCTGTGCGAGAAGTGCCTCCTGAGCCTTAAAACGCTCTCTCTGGTCAATCGGATCGTTAAGCTCTGAATATGCATTAGCCATTTCCCAGCCGTTCATAAAGAACTCGAATCTCTCAACATAATCGGGATTTTCGGGTTTCTTCTTTGTAAGCGGAGAAATCTCAATCGGATGATCCATAACGAAAGTAGGCTGAATCATATGCTCTTCTGCAAATTCTTCAAAGAAAAGGTTGAGGATGTCGCCCTTCTTGTGGCGTTCTTCAAACTCAACACCCTTTTCCTTAGCAATTGCCTTTGCCTCTTCATCAGAATGAATTTCGTTGAAGTCAACGCCTGAATACTTTTTAACAGCGTCAAGCATTGTAATTCTTTCAAACGGCTTGCCAAGATCCATTTCAATGCCGTTGTATGTGATTGTTGTTGTGCCGAGAACCTCCTGTGCAACATGGCGATAGAGGTTTTCGGTAAGATCCATCATACCGTTGTAGTCGGTATATGCCTGATAAAGCTCCATAAGAGTAAACTCAGGGTTATGACGGGTGTCAACACCCTCGTTACGGAATACTCTGCCGATTTCGTAAACCTTTTCAAGTCCGCCTACGATAAGTCTTTTGAGGTAAAGTTCAAGAGAAATTCTGAGCTTTAAATCCTCGTCAAGAGCGTTGAAGTGAGTAAGGAACGGACGAGCCGACGCACCGCCGGCATTGGCAACGAGCATAGGAGTTTCAACCTCCATAAAGCCCTGATTGTCAAGGTAACGGCGGATACTGCCGATAATTTTTGAACGCTTTACAAAGGTATCCTTTACCTCGGGATTCATAATAAGGTCAACATAACGCTGACGGTAACGAAGGTCTGTATTTGTAAGACCGTGATACTTTTCGGGGAGGGGTTTGAGTGATTTGGAAAGGAGCTTAACCTCTTTTGCATGAACAGAAATTTCGCCCATTTGCGTTTTGAAAACAAAGCCCTTTACTTCAACGATATCGCCGATATCCCACTTTTTAAGGAAACCGTATTCTTCTTCACCGAGATCGTCAAATTTTGCAAAAATCTGGATTTTTCCCGAACGATCCCAAAGGTCCATAAACGAAACCTTGCCCTTGCCTCTTTTTGAAAGCAAACGGCCTGCAACGCATACGTCTTTGTTTTCGTACTCTTCAAAATTGTTTTTAATTGTTTCCGTGAGAACATCACGGGCACTTGTTGTAATTACAAACGGATCTCTGCCTGCTTCTTTGAGGGCGTTAAGCTTTTCGTATCTGACCTTGATAACATCGCTTGTGCCGGTCTGCTGTGGCTTCTGACTCATTTCCAATCATTCCTCTCTTTTCAACATCAATAAATCTGACGGATTGCAAAAGCAGAATCCGTCAGCAAAAATTCAATAGATAAACAAATTACTTTGAGATTTCAAGAATCTTAAATGCCTTTACACCGCCGGGAGTTTCAACCTCAACAACATCACCGACACATCTGTCCATGAGAGCCTTGCCCACAGGTGATTCGTCTGAAATTTTGCCCTGTGCGGGATTTGTTTCGTTAGAACCCGAACCAACGATTTTGTATGTCATCTGTCTGTCTGTGCCAACCATTTCGATTGTAACAACAGAAGTGAGGTGTACCTTATCGTTAGATGTTTCGGACTCATCAATAATCTGAGCAGTTTTGAGGATAGACTCGATAGTAGCGATTCTTGCCTCCATAATAGCCTGCTCGTTCTTTGCATCATCATATTCACTGTTCTCGGACAAGTCGCCGTAGGAACGGGCTACCTTGATTTTCTCTGCAATTTCTTTACGCTTGACATTTTGTAATTCTGCAAGTTCCTCTTCAAGATTTTTAAGACCTTCCGCAGTAAGCATTGTTGGTTTAGCTGCCATTTTATATCGTTCCTTTCAGTTAATACCGCACCTGCACAAGCGTGCATACGGTATAAAATTCTTTCATATCAGCAAAAAACTGCATATAGATTTATTATAATTTTTTTCACACCGATTGTCAAGCAAAACGGGCAAGATAACTGCAAAGAGATTTCACTGTCTGCGCCTCTGTATCATTACGGCACAAATCGGGAACAATTGAACCGAGTTCATACTGTGAACCGAGTGTATAGAGTGCTGAGCAGAAGTATTCCTCCGACAATCCCTCAGGCCGCAAAAGTGCGAATCCGTTCGGCATTTTAAAGCAATAGCGAAAATACACAAAGCCCTTTATATTTTCCTTAGGTCTGCCGTTTGTGAGGATAACCGCATCATTTCTTACAGGCAGATTTTCTTCAATTTCAAACGGTGCAATGACAAAGTCACAATTTGAAAGCTGTTCACGGTGGTGAGTAACAACGGCACACGCACCCGTTTCTTCGGCAATTGTATTCAGTTCATCATAGAACACATCTTCGTTATCTGTGATAATACAGACATTGCCCGTATATTTCAACACAAATGAAACAAGGTCGGTGCATTGAGCATCGGGATCATAAATTCCGACCGTCAGCCTTTCGGGAGCGTCAAATTTGCTGAGGGCAAAAAGTGCCATATTAGTACAAAGTCTTGCTGAAAAAAGCGGCGAGTAAAAACGCTTGTAACCGCTGTCGTTCGGAAAAATCATTTCTTCGCAACACAAAAGTCTTGTGCGCTGACTGCCGATTGCCCTGTCAATTTTATTGAGATTGACCTTTTGTCTGCGACAGATGTATGTAAGCTGTTTTACGCTTACGCCCCTTGCCCTTTTGATTTCAACGCACACCTTGTCCCCTCTCAGCCTGTTAAAAAATCCCCTTATTTTCCCGCACTTTTCGGGAAACACAACATTCAATGAAGTAATCAAAACAAAAACCTCCGCATATTTACTTATTTAAGTATATGCGAAGGCTTTTAAATTAATTATCAAATTGTGTATGTACAGATTAATATTCTGACATCGGGTTGTATCTTACACCGTTAAGACGGCATTCGTAATGAAGGTGAGGTCCTGTTGAGTTACCTGTTGAACCGACATAGCCGATAACCTGTCCTCTTGAAACGGTCTGACCTGTACTTACTGTAAGACTTGTAAGGTGACCGTAAACTGTCATCTTACCGCCCGCGTGGCTGATCATTACATAGTTACCGTAACCGCCACCGCAGCCACAGCTGTAGCTCTTGCCCCAGTTGTGTGTACAACTGCTGTTGCTTGCGATAACAGTACCGTCGGCAGCCGCAACAACGGGAGTTCCCATAATGCCTGCGCCGGCAATATCAATTCCGCCGTGGTTATAAGTTTCTCTGTCTTCTCTCCACGGTGATGAAAGATATGTAAAGCCCGGTGTCGGCCATGCAAAGCCCGAACCCGACGGAACAATTACAGATGATGAACCTGAGTTTGATGAACCCGAACTGCTTGAGCCGCTTGATGAACTGCTTGATGAACTGCTTGAGCTTGAGCTCTGTGAAGCCTGAGCAGCGTGTTCCGCAGCAGCCTTTTGAGCGGCATAGTACTGGCTGATTTTAGCTTCAATCTCATCACTCTGCAAAGCCGCACTTTCCAAGGAATTCTGCGCCTCGGAATTTGATGCGTAAAGATTTTTAAGAATCTCGTCATTATCGGAAATGAGTTTATTAAATTCGTCCTGATCCGACTTCAATGACGCCTGCTGAGTTTCAAGGTCTTTCTTGTCAGCCTCAAGGGATTCCTTCTTGGTGCTGAGCTCGTCCAGCTTTGTCTGGATTTCGCTGATAAGCTCCTTGTCGCTGTTTGCAAGGCTCTTTACAAGCTCCATCTTATCAATAAGGTCAGAAAAATCCTTTGCACCGAAAATGATTTCAAGGTCGGTTGCATTGCCTGACATATAGAGAATTCTGAGTCTGTTTGCAAGTGCGTCAAACTGATCCTCAACCTCCGAAAGTCCCTTGTCATAAGCGTCCTGCTTTTCCTTAATATCATCGTTAAGGCTTGAAATTTTCTCACGGGTTACTGCAATTTTTTCATCAAGAACCTGAACCTTGCTTACAAGGGCGCTCTTGTATTCTTCCTTTTCTGCGATGTCAGACTTTGTATCATCAAGAATCTTCTGATACTTTTCGTTTTCCTGTTCAAGCTGCTGAAGCTGTTGTTCAAGATCTGAGATGCTGTCCTCAGCAGAAACAGTAGTCGGTATTGCCATTGGAATTGAAATCATGCATACGCAGAGCATTGCACATAAAATTCTTTTTAATTTGTTCATCGTAATCTCCTCCTTTAAGATTTCTGTCGGGATTACCAACCGAGTATTTCGTTACCTTCCATTTTAAGGTATTTTCTGATTGAAATAAAGCTGCCGAAGAAGCCGATAACAATACCTGCAATTGCAAACAAGCCGCCTGTAATCCAGATGACATTGTTAATCGGGATAAAATCAATCGGAACAATCTGATAAACAAGAGCCTGTGCAGTCTCATAGAGGATTGCAATTGCGCCTGTTGAAATAATTGCAGAAATAAGTCCGATTATCATACCTTCAATAAGAAACGGCCATCGTACAAACGAGTTCGTTGCGCCGACCGATTTCATAATGCTGATTTCAAATCTTCGTGAATACATTGTTGCACGAATTGTGTTGGCAATGATGAAGATTGAAATGATTGTCAAAGCACACACAACAGCAACGCAAATCATATTGACAAGACTGCTGATGTCCGTAAGCTTTTTGGCAAGTTCACGGTGACTGCTGAAACTCTCAACACCGTCAATTTTCGTGATTTGTGCAATAGTTTCATCGTACTTTGACAAATCCTTCATTACAACAATAAATGAATCAGGGAGTTTGTTTCTGCCCTGCATTTCTGCAAAGAGATCATCGCCGAGAGTAGATTTATACTGCTTTATTGCATCTTCCTTTGAAAGGAAGGTTGCCGACTCAACATTGTCAAGCTTTTCAATTGCTTTTCCTACATAAACAGCCTCAAGCTGTGAATATCCGTCTTTAATGTATACAGAGGTTTCATTTGACTTGCCGACAGATTCAACAACCTTGTCAACATTCAATGAAAAAAGTGCCGCCGCACCTGTGAGAACAAGACAGCTTATAAGTACGCAGACAGAAGCGATACTCATAATACGGTTGTTCCACACATTTTTGAAACCTTCTTTTGCCAAATAACCAAATCCGGTCATATCAAAAATCCTTTCAAAATCCTATTTGCGCAAACGCATTATTCCGGAACAACCACTGCATTATCGGGATAATCCGGTGTGTTTTCTTCTTCACCGCTGTTATCACCGTAATCGTCAGTATAGCCATCTTTAACAAACAAATCCTTGGTGTCGCTCTTAATTTTTCCGTGGTCAAGAACAACAACTCGTCTGTCAAACTCACGAACAAGGTCATGTTCATGCGTTACAACAATAACGGTTGTGCCTGTTGCGTTAATTTCATTGAGAAGCTCAATGATTTCGTGTGACATCTCGGGGTCAACATTACCTGTCGGCTCATCGGCAATAATAATTTCGGGGTTATTCACAAGGGCTCTTGCAAGGCTTACACGCTGTTGCTCACCGCCCGAGAGTTCACTCGGTCTGTTTTTCATCTTATCTTTAAGACCGACAAGCTCAAGCACATACGGAACACGCTTTTTAATTACTGCCGAAGGTTTTCCGACAGCACGCATTGCAAACGCAACATTGTCGAAAACATTCATCTTGTCAATAAGTCTGAAATCCTGAAAAACAATGCCCATATGACGGCGCATATAAGGAACCTTGCTCCTTCTCAGCTTTGTAACATCAGTGTCGTTGATAACGATTTTGCCCGATGTCGGAGTCTCCTCATGCATAATGAGTTTAAGAAATGTACTCTTGCCTGCGCCCGATGCACCGACAATAAATACAAACTCGCCCTTATCAATACTCAGCGTAATACCGTAGAGAGCATGAGTGCCATTAGGGTATGTTTTAGACACATTTATAAAATCAATCATAAAGTCACCTTTGTTTTGTAGTTATTATACAAATACTCACAAAAAAGTCAAAACGCCCAAAGCACAGCAAGACACTGTGCTCGGGCACACTTTAACCAAATCAGTATTTTGTAGGACTTGCGTTGAGGTATTTCTTAACCATAAGAGCTACCTTGAACACGATTGCGTCCTCAAACTCACGGAGGTCAAGACCTGTGAGCTTTTTAATTTTTTCAAGTCTGTACACAAGAGTGTTTCTGTGTACAAAAAGCTTTCTTGATGTTTCGGAAACATTGAGGTTGTTTTCAAAGAAACGCTGGATTGTAAAGAGAGTTTCCTGATCAAGGCTCTCAATTGAACCACGCTTGAAAACTTCTTTGAGGAACATTTCACACAATGTTGTGGGAAGCTGATAGATAAGACGGGCAATGCCGAGGTTATCATAGCTTACGATTGTACGGTCTGTGTCAAATACCTTTGCAACCTCAAGAGCGGACTGAGCCTCCTTAAAGCTTCTTGCAAGATCCTTGATGCCTGTAACCGTTGTACCGATGCCGACAACACAGTGTGTGTAGAACTCGCTCGAAAGTGTGTCTGAAATCGAGCTTGCAAGCTTTTCAAGGTCACGGCTCTCTGTGTCGGGTTTAATTTCCTTAACAAGTGCAATTTCAACCTCGTTAATGTTTATAACAAAGTCCTTTGACTTGTCCGGGAAAAGATTCTGAACTATATCATAAGCGGAAACATCTGTTTTTGAAACAATTTTAATAAGCAGACACACACGGGAAACCTCGCTGTTAAAGTGAAGCTCTCTTGCTTTAAGGTAAATGTCACCCGGAAGAATGTTGTCAAGAATAACATTCTTAATAAAGTTTGAACGATCATACTTTTCGTCATAATACTGCTTGATGCTTGCAAAAGAAACCGACAAAAGCTGAGCATACTTCTGAGCATACTCATCGGTACCCTGAACAAATACTGCATAATCATACTTTGCATTGCTGCCGAAAGATCTGTATGTATAGCCGTTAACAACAAACGGTGCTGTCGAGCTGAGTGTTTCGGAATTAACGCTCTCGTTTACCTCGCCGATTTTTCCAAGCTCGGAGCAGGCAATAACAACCGAAGTCTCGTCAATTACGCCAATCGTTCTGTCGATTGCGTCTTTCATCTGGTGTACAATACCTTGAAATAATCTGTTTGACATAAATTTTTACCTCGTTTTCTCCGCAGTTATATATTGTGATTGTAAAAGAGTTCAATAAAATACAATCTGTCTCATATACATATTACACAAAAACGAGAAAAAAATCAACCTCTATTTACAATTTTTCTTGAATTTTTTTAGAGAATTTGCATAATCAGCAACAAGTTACAGTTTTGAAAGCAAAATTAAACAATTGTTACAAAATCTTATTTGTTTTTTAATATATCACAACATTGTGTTGATTTTGTGACAAAATACGAAAAATATCTATTCATCACGGTTAATCAATTATAAAATTTAAACGCAAATGGGTTTTGAAAGTTATTGCGCTTACGGCAACAATCGTTTTCCTTCTGCAAACGCAAAAACGGCGGAGCATAATGCTCCGCCGTAAAAACCAAATTAAATTATAATCAGTTTGTGATTGTTTTCTCAGTATCCTTATCAAAGATGTGAATCTTGCTGAGGTCGAAAGCAATCTCAATGTCGTCGCCCGGATTAGCTGTTGAAGTAGGTTCAACACGAGCTGTGATAGGTGTACCGTTGATATTTACATAGAGATAAATTTCAGCGCCCATAAGCTCGGTAACATCAACATTGGCTTTGAGAAGACACTCAGCCTTAGCAATTTCTTCAGGCTCATCGTGAACATGCTCAGGACGGATGCCCAAAACAACTTCCTTACCAACATAGTTGTCGAGGTCAGCATTGACCTTTGACTCCGGAACAGGAACGTGATACTTGTCAAAATCAAGAGTATACTTGCCGCCGTTCTTAGAGAGAACAGCGTTGATGAAGTTCATCTGAGGTGAACCGATAAATCCGGCAACAAACATATTGCAAGGCATATCATAAAGATGCTGAGGAGTATCAACCTGCTGAATGAAACCGTCCTTCATAACAACAATTCTTGTACCCATTGTCATAGCCTCTGTCTGGTCATGGGTTACATAGATAAATGTTGTGCCGAGACGCTGATAAATTTTTGAAATCTCTGTTCTCATCTGAGCACGGAGCTTAGCATCAAGGTTTGAAAGCGGTTCGTCAAGAAGGAATACCTTCGGGTTACGAACGATAGCACGACCGAGAGCAACACGCTGTCTCTGACCGCCTGAAAGAGCCTTTGGCTTTCTGTCAAGATACTGCTCGATACCAAGGATTCTTGCAGCCTCTTCAACTCTTCTCTTAATCTCTTCCTTAGAGAACTTACGGAGTTTAAGACCGAATGCCATATTATCATATACAGTCATATGAGGATAAAGAGCATAGTTCTGGAATACCATTGCGATATCTCTGTCCTTAGGAGCAACATCGTTTGCGAGTGTATCGCCGATGTAAAGCTCACCCTTTGAAATATCCTCAAGACCTGCAATCATTCTGAGAGTTGTTGATTTACCGCAACCTGAAGGACCAACGAGAATGATGAATTCTTTGTCGGCAATTTCAAGGTTGAAGTCTGTAACAGCAGTTACACCGCCGTCATAAATCTTGTAAACATGTCTTAATGAAACATTTGCCATTGTGTATAAACCTCCAATTAGTCGATAACGATAAAGTCCTTAGCTTTATTACATACAATAATATACCACTTTTCGCACAATTTGACCATACCGAAATTGACCAAAGATATATGCATTATTTTATTTAAAACCGACACAGGATAAAATTCAGATGCATTTTTTAGTGTATATTGCCGATAAAAACCGACTTTTTATCCAAATCAGTTAACAATTTGCACTCACCTATGTGCAAATTGCTATCAAGATACAAACCGCCTATTGAAATTCGTTGAAGATGCACAACTTTTAATCCACAACACAAAAACATTTTTTTAACCTGATGATATTTACCCTCACAAATTGTGACAATTCCTGTTTTTTTATCATTTTTGTCACATTCAAGCACGGCACTGCGACACTTCGTACCGTCAGAGAACTCAATTCCGTCAGAAAAAGCCTTTACGGTATCTTCCGTGATTTCTCCGTCAAGCTTTGCAACATACTTCTTGTCCACATGCTTTTTAGGCGAGGTTATGCTGTGCGCAAAGTCACCGTCATCTGTAATAAGAAGCAGTCCCTCCGTATCACGGTCAAGTCTGCCGACGGGAAAAAGTCCCTTTCGTTTCATATCTTCGGGGATAATATCAATAACAGTCTTAAACTGCCTGTCCTCGGTTGCCGACACAACTCCCGCAGGCTTGTTCATCATTATATATATGTATTTGCTGTAATTCAAAGCCTGTCCGTCCACAACAATTTCATCCTTGCCGGGGTCAACCTTTGTATCAGGCTTTTTACAGATTTTTCCGTTCACAAGAACCGCACCGCTTTTTATGAGCTTTTGAACCTCTTTTCTGCCGTCGGCTCTTTGTGACGAAATAATTTTATCGAGTCTTTCCATCTTAATCAACAAGCGGCAGATTTTTACTGCCGTATTCTCCGTTTGTAATGTGTCCGCCGATTACCCTGTTTTTGTAAACAAGCAAAACGGCATTGTTATCCTTTGGATTTTCCAGGGGAACGATAATCTCCGTAACCTCTTTGCCTTTAAATTTTGCGAGGTCAAGTCCGATTTTCTTCTGAAGTTCGTTGTATTCCTCATAATATTTATTAAAATCCGACGGAATTACAACCAACCTTTTCTCAGGCTTTGCGTCGGCGGTTTCAACTCCGAACTGTTCAAGGAATTTTTTCTCCTCACCGTCATTAAGCACAAGAGAATACTCTCCTGTTTTATCACTTACGGCTGTATCAGGCAACCGTGAATTTATTGCAACCATGACGGCTGTACATATTATTGCCGCTGTTACGGACAGCACCGCCGCCAAAATTACTGTTTTTTTAGCCTTAATTTTTAAATTAAAAACGAACATTTTAAATCCTCCGCACATTTTATTCTCTGATAAAATGTATGCGAAAAATCTTCGGATAATTCCGTTTGTCCGATTTCAAATTATTTACTTTGTAAGAACATCCAAGAGTTCTGCCGTGGTTTTCACAAACACCCTGCCGCCCTCTTTTTTCATGCTTTCAAGGTCGCCATAGCCGTATTCAACACCGACAAAATCAACACCGCAAAGTCTTGCCCCCTTTGTGTCAAACCAAGTGTCACCTATCATGACAATATTCTCTCTGTCATTTTCAAGGCTGCCGCCAAGTCTTTCAACTGCATACGGAATAAGGTCTTTTTTATCTTTTCGACTGCCGTCAAGTGTTGAACCGCAGATTGCGTCAAACATATCATGCACACCGAGAAGTTCTGTAATTTCTTCGGCAAACTTTTCATACTTTGACGAACACACGGCAAGCTTTGCACCGCTGTTTTTAAGCTCTGCAAGAACCCTGTCAATACCGTCATAAAGCTTGTTCACAAGCTTGCCCTTGGTGTTGTAGTATTCACGATAAATCTCAACGCCTCTTGCCGATTCTTCCTCATTGAAACGGCAGATATTGCGGAATGTATCGAGCAACGGCGGTCCGATGTACAATGTGTAATCGTCAAGATTCGGCAACGGCTTGCCCATACTTTTAATTGCGTTTTCAAGTGACTCTCTTATGCCCAATGCGCTCTCGCTGATTGTGCCGTCAAGGTCAAACAGATAATATTTGTACTTATTCATCAAACTTGCTGTCCGCCTTCATCTGAAATTTTTCTGATTTTACGCTTACTCTTGTGTGAGTGCCTCTTGCAATTTCACCCTTTTTATCTTCGGCAAAAACTTCAAAATTAAACATTCTGCCGTCAACGCTTTTGAGAACGGCTGTTGCCGTAACCTCAGCACCGAGAGGAGTGGGGCTTGTGTGCTCAATTGAAATCATTGTACCTACTGTTGTAAGCTCATCGTTGTCAAGAACCTTGTCTGCAAGAGCTGCGGCGGCATTTTCCATAAGAGCCACAACGCACGGAGTTGCAAGCACACAAAGACTGCCGCTGCCCATTGAAACGGCAAGATTTTCTTCTTCCACCTTAATTGTTACAGAATATGTATTTATTTCGCTCATAAAAATTTCCTTTCTTATTGTTTAAAGCAATTTTATGTGATATACTTAACAAAGTGTGCATTACTCGTCTGTGAATTGACAGAGTAAGCATCCATACGATATAATAATACAATATTCAGTGAAAATAGGCAAGCATTGCCCGAATATTATTTGAGGTGAAAATAAATGAAACTCGGAATCGTCGGACTTCCAAATGTCGGCAAAAGTACTCTTTTTAACGCAATTACAGACGCAGGTGCTCAGAGCGCAAACTATCCTTTCTGCACAATTGAACCGAATATCGGTGTTGTTGCAGTTCCGGACAAAAGACTTGATAAACTTGCGGAAATGTATGATCCTGACAAATATACTCCTGCATCAATTGAATTTGTAGATATTGCAGGTCTTGTAAAGGGTGCGTCAAAGGGCGAGGGACTCGGCAACAAGTTCCTTTCAAACATCCGTGAATGTGACGCTATCGTTCATGTTGTCCGTTGCTTTGAAAACGATGACATTATCCATGTTGAAGGCAACATCAACCCTGCCCGTGACATTGAAACAATTAATCTTGAGCTTATTCTCTCCGATGTTGAAATGCTCGAACGCAGAATTGACAAGACAAAGAAAATGCTCAAGGGCGATAAAAAGTATCAGAAAGACATCGACCTTTTTGAAAGAGTTCTTGCCGCACTCAACGAGGGCAAGCCTGCAAGAAGTGTTGAATGTGACGATGACGAAAAGGCAATTCTTTCAGAGGTTGCGCTTCTCACAAACAAGCCTGTTATCTATGCCGCAAATATGAGTGACGAGGATTTCTCAAACGGCATCGACTCAAACGAGGGCTACAAGGCTGTTCAAAAGATTGCCGCCGAGGAACACGCCGGCGTTCTTCCAATCTGTGCTCAGATTGAGGAAGAAATCGTTGAAATGGACAAGGAAGAAAAGGAAATGTTCCTTGCCGATATGGGACTTGAGGAAAGCGGTCTTGACAGACTTATCAAGGAATGCTATGCACTTCTCGGACTTATCTCCTACCTTACAGCCGGCAAACAGGAGGTTCGTGCATGGACAATCAAAAAAGGAACAAAAGCACCTCAGGCAGCGGGCAAAATTCACTCGGATTTTGAGCGTGGATTCATCAGAGCCGAGGTTATCGCATATGACGACCTTATCGCCTGCGGAAGTATGACAGCCGCAAAAGAAAAAGGTCTTGTCCGCAGTGAAGGCAAGGACTATGTTATGAAAGACGGCGATGTCGTTCTTTTCAGATTCAATGTTTAATTAAATCATTACAATTGATGACGGTTACGAATATTTTCGCAGCCGTCATTTTTTGATGTCACACATTTCTCCTTTTGCAATAATATGTAGTGTAAACGAAAGGAGGTAAGCGTATGTGTAACTTTGGTAACGGCAACGGTTGCTGCTCATGGATTATTCTTCTTATCATCGTTCTCTGCTGTTGCGGCGGAAACAATGGCGGCTGTGGTTGTGACAACAACAGCTGTGGCTGCGGCTGCTGATAAAGCACGCTGACTAAAGCCCCATTCGGCTTATTGCTGAGGATGTTTTAATATAAAAAGGGCGGCTGTCGTTTTTTGCGATATCCGCCCTTCGCTTTTTATTCTTGAACGGTACATACAAAAAGCGGTCGGCTTGAACAAACCGACCGTTAATATTTTGCAATTATTAAATTAATTCAGAAATTATTTGTCCTCTTTAACAACATCTCTGACAACCTTTGCAATGTGCGGCTGTGTAAGACCGAACTTGTCAAGAAGCTCAAGAGCCGGACCGCTGTAACCGAAACGATCGTTCACACCGATCTTTGTAACCTTAACAGGACACTCTGCACTTACAACATCACAAACAGCGTCACCGAGACCGCCGATAACATTGTGTTCCTCAACAGTGATGATTCTGCCTGTTTCCTTTGCAGCCTTAATGATGATATCTCTGTCGATAGGCTTTATTGTGTGAATGTTAATAAGACGAGCGTTGATGCCCTCAGCCTCAAGTTCCTTAACAGCCTTTAAAGCCTCGTTTACAACAAGTCCTGTTGCAATAACAGCCACATCGTTGCCCTCATGGAGAGTAATACCCTTGCCGAGCTCAAATGTATAGGTATCGGGATCATTAAAACTGTCAACAGCAAGTCTGCCGAGACGGATATAAACAGGACCGTTGTACTCAATTGCAGCCTTTGTAGCGGCCATCATTTCGTAGTGATCGGCAGGGTTAAGGACAACCATACCCGGAATTGTACGCATAATACCGATATCTTCAAGACACTGATGAGTAGCACCGTCTTCACCTGTTGAAATACCTGCGTGGCTGCCGGCAATTTTAACATTAAGATGAGGGTAAGCAACCGAGTTACGAATCTGCTCAAATGCTCTGCCTGTTGCAAACATTGCAAATGATGCGGCAACCGGAATTTTGCCTGCCGCTGCCATACCTGCCGCAACGCCTACCATATTGCCCTCGGCAATACCGCAGTCAAAAAATCTTTCGGGAAACTCTTTTTTAAAAATTCCTGTCTTTGTAGCAGCTGCGAGGTCTGCATCAAAAACAATAATGTCCTTATTTGTCTTTGCAAGCTCACAAAGAGCCATGCCAAAGCTTTCTCTTGTAGCCTTTTTAATTACCTGTGCCATCAGCAGTTGCCCTCCAATCTGTCAATTTCAGCCTGAAGCTCGGCAGTAGCCTGTTCATACTGTTCCTTGTTGGGAGCAGTGCCGTGCCAGCCAACCTGATTTTCCATAAATGAAACGCCCTTGCCCTTGATTGTCTTGGCAAGAATTGCAGTAGGCTTGCCCTTTACTGTCTTAGCCTTTTCGAGAGCCGATTCAATCTGATTGAAGTCGTGACCGTCAATTTTGATTACTTCAAAGCCAAAGCTTTCAAACTTTTTATCAAGAGGCTCAATGCCTGCAACCTCTTCAACAGTACCGTCAATCTGAAGTCCGTTCTGGTCAACAATTACAACGAGATTGTCAAGCTTGTTGTGAGCGGCAAACATTGCAGCCTCCCAAACCTGACCTTCTTCAACTTCACCGTCACCGAGAACTGTATATGTGCGATAGCTCTTGTTATCAAGCTTAGCCGCAAGTGCCATACCGCAGGCAGCCGAAATACCCTGACCGAGTGAGCCTGTACTCATATCAATACCGGGAGTACCCTTCATATCGGGATGTCCCTGAAGCATAGCGCCTACATGACGGAGCTTTGTAAGCTCGTCCCATTCAAAAAAGCCCTTGAGTGCAAGTGTTGCATAAAGAGCCGGACAGCAGTGACCTTTTGAAAGAACAAAACGATCTCTGTCCTGCATATCGGGGTTTTTAGGATCAACATTCATTTCCTTAAAGTAGAGATATGTGAAAATATCTGCTGCCGAAAGCGATCCGCCGGGATGACCTGATTTGGCGTGGTAAGTGCCGAGAATTGCGCCCATTCTTGACCTTGCGGCAAGAATTCGGAGCTGCTTGATTTCTGAACTGTCCATTTAATAAACCATTCCTTTCAGAATTTTGCGTAATACATGACCGTGTTATACACACCTATTTTAATTATACACAATCCAACGCAAATTTCAACAATTTTTTCGGATTTTCCAAAAATCGGATAAATTCCTTAAATTCGCCCTTGAAGAAATAATTTTTTATGATATAATAAGCAAAGTAAAATACGATTAAATCTAAACTTTTGTAAAAGCATATTTATAAAAACCGTTTGGAGGGAACAGCAATGCTGCTTGCGGCCGATGTCGGAAACACCAATGTCAAGCTCGGCATTTTTGACGGAGATAATTTAAAATTCAAACTCCGTTTTTCAACCGATGAAAACAAGACAAGCGACGAGCTTGCCGTTGAACTTTTCACATTTTTGCAGATTTACAACATCGATGCAAAAAACATTGACGGCGCTATTATAAGCTCTGTTGTTCCGAAATTTACATATAACCTCAGAAGTGCGATTATGACCGTTACAGGCAAAAAAAGTCTGCTCATAGGTCCGGGACTCAAGACAGGTCTTGACATCAAGATAGAACATCCCGAAACCTTGGGTGCAGATATCGTTGCCGGCTGTGTGGGAGCATGTGAAAAATACGGCGGTCCTCTCATTATGATTTTTATGGGAACTGCAACCGCAATTGTCTATGTTGACGCAAGCAACGCGTATCACGGCGGTGCAATTGCCCCCGGTATGGGAATTTCGCTTGACGCACTCACAAATCACGGTGCATTGCTTTCATCGGTTGATATGAAAGCTCCAAAGAAGGTAATTTCGTCAAACACATCCGACTGCATTCGTTCGGGAATTATGTTCGGAACAGCCTGTATGCTTGACGGAATGGTTGATATGTTTATCGAGGAATGCAAGACAGAATGCAAGGTTATTGCAACAGGCGGTCTTGCTCCGCTTGCAATCAAAAACTGCCGTCACGATATTATCTTTGATGAGAATATTATTCTTGACGGACTCAAAATTATTTACGAGAGAAATAAAAAATAAAGACAATTTAATATACAACTTGTTTTTGAATTATTAATTTGATGCAACGGGGTTCTCCCCTTGTAAATATTATTTGCGTTTCACCTGCGGAAAATGAGCAGGGAAACAGCAGGAGGAATTTTTTATGAATAAGACAGGAAACTTTTCAAAGGTGCAAAGAATGGTTATTCTTGCAGTGCTTATCGCATTGACGCTTGTAATGGCTCTCACACCGCTCGGATATCTGAAGATCGGTGCGCTTTCCATTTCATTCCTTTGCATTCCGATTGCAATCGGTGCAACCGTTCTCGGTCCTACAGCAGGATTGATTCTCGGCACACTCTTTGGTATCACAAGCTTTGTACAATGCTTTGGTATGGACGCATTCGGCACGGCAATGCTTTCAATCAACTGGTTTTACACCTTTATAATTTGTGTTGTTGCACGAGCTCTTATGGGTTGGTTCACAGGACTTATCGCAAAAGGTCTGGGCAAGGTATTTGAAGGTAAAACTGTAGGCAAGTTCAATCTTAACGACCTTATCGCTACTATACTCTGCCCTGTTATGAACACAGCCTTCTTCCTTGGCTTTATGGCAATCCTTTTCGGCAGTATCGAAGTTATGGGACTTAATGTAATCACAGCCGTGGTTATCCCTGCTCTTTCAATCAACTGCATTCTTGAAATCATTGCTTGCTTTGTTGTCGGTTCGGCAGTAAGCATTGCAGTCAAGAAAATTGTTGCGGCAAACAAAAGTAAATAATTAACATTCAAAAACGGGCGATTTTGTTTAGAATCGTCCGTAATTTTTTTACATTATATTTTAAAATCGGTGATGTTATGCAAAAGAAAATTATTGAACTTTTAACAAAAACAGACGGCTATGTTTCGGGCAGTGAAATTTCCGAACAGCTTGGTGTGTCAAGACAGGCAGTGTGGAAAGCGATTAACAATCTCAAGGAACAGGGCTACAAGATTGACTCTGTAACAAACCGTGGATACCGCCTTGTTGCCTATCCGCCACACCTCAACGAGCCTGCAATCGAAAAATACCTGAAAACCTCCGTAATCGGTAAAAACCTCATCGTCCTTGACGAGGTTGGTTCAACAAACGATTACCTCAAAAAGCTGGGTGCAGACGGTTGCGAAAACGGCACGGTTGCCGTTGCCAGAGAACAAACTCAGGGCAAGGGCAGACTCGGCAGAGTTTGGAAAGCAAAAAAGGATGACAGCATCACCTTTTCGTTTTTGTTAAGACCAAAGATTGCCCCGTCAGAGGTATCGTCAATCACCCCTCTTGCAGGTCTTGCAGTCTGCAAGGCAATCAGAGAATTCACGGGACTTGACTGCCGTATAAAATGGCCGAACGATATCATCATCGGAAAGAAAAAGCTTGTCGGTATTTTAACCGAAATGAGTGCCGAATTTGATGCAGTCGAATATGTTATTACGGGCATAGGTATCAATGCCGACACTCAGGATTTCCCCGATGACATAAAGGAAAAGGCAACTTCAATTTATCTTGCAACAGGCGGTCATTTTGACAAGAACAAATTCTTTGCCTGTGTGCTTAACCACATTGAAGAGGAATTCATCAAAAACGATTTAAAGCTTTCCCCTGTCGCATTAAAGGAATACACAAGCCTTTGCGCAACAGTCGGCAGAGATATAACATTCACCAAAAACGGAAAGTCCGTTACCGCAAAAGCTGTGGGAGTAAACCCTGACGGCGAGCTTATTGCAGAGCTTCCCGACAAAACCACCAAACTTATCAATTCAGGCGAAGTCACCGTACAAGGCATTTACTAACGGCGTGTCGCCGTCCCCCGTTCGTGCAGACAGTTTTACAAATGCAAAGCTATAAATGCCCGAGCGTAACATTGCCAATTACGGTAAGTCATCTATTATCTGCGTGTCGCCGTCCCCCGTTCGTGCAGACAGTTTTACAAATACAAAGCTATAAATGCCCGAGCGTAACATTGCCAATTATATTTTAATGTCACTACTGCCATACAGTAGTGGCGAGCCTCGTTCGCCGATACAATAACAATACAATATTATTGCGTACTATACCGCACAAACAACAAGGACATCCGAAAAACGGATGTCCTTAGTTTTTATATAAAATATTCGGCTATAAATTACTTGAAGTATTTTACACCGCTTTCAAAAATCTGCTGGTCTTTTGCAAAAGGAACATTTTTATAAAGGTTTTCGCCCTTTCTCTCGCTGTGTCCCATTTTGCCGAGAACTCTGCCGTCAGGTGATGTGATACCCTCGATTGCACAAACAGAACCGTTGAGGTTGAACTCAATGTCGCTGCTTGGGTTGCCGGCAAGGTCAACATACTGTGTTGCAATCTGACCGTTCTTTGCAAGTTCTTTTACAGTTTCAACATCAGCCATAAATCTGCCCTCACCGTGTGACACGGGAACAGCAAACACATCGCCTGCGTTGACATTTGCAAACCACGGTGACTTAACGGAAGTAACTCTTGTATAAGCCATATGTGAAATATGTCTGCCGATTGTGTTGAATGTGAGCGTCGGATCATTTGCTTTAAGCTCTCTGATTTCGCCGTAAGGAACAAGTCCGAGCTTGATAAGAGCCTGGAATCCGTTACAGATACCGAGCATAAGACCGTCACGATTCTTGAGAAGGTTGTTAACCTGCTCTGCAATTCTCGGGTTGCGGAATGTTGTTGCAATAAACTTACCTGAACCGTCAGGCTCGTCACCGCCTGAGAAACCGCCCGGAAGCATAATCATCTGTGACTTTGCAATGAGCTTTTCCATTTCGTCAATTGTTTCTTCAATATCGTTTGAAGAAAGGTTCTTGACGATGAGCATTTCAACATTTGCACCTGCTTTTTCAAATGCTCTTGCCGTATCAACCTCGCAGTTTGTACCCGGGAATACAGGAATAAATACAGTAGGCTTTGCAACCTTGATTGCAGGTGAAGATGTATTTCTCTCGCTGTAAAGCGGAACATCAACTTCGATTTCAGGCACTTCAGCCTTTGTCGGGAATACCTTTTCAAGCGGAGCAGTCCACTTTTCGAGGAGTGCGGAAAGTTCGATTTCCTTGCCGTTTACCGTAATCTTTGCATCGTTCGTAACAGTACCGAGGTCATAGTGAAGAACATCGTTTGAAAGCTCTGCACCGTCTGCAAGTTCGATAACAAGCGAACCCGAAAGCGGAGCGAAAAGCTCGTCATTTGTGAGTTCGTTTGCAAACTTAAAGCCAAAGCCGTTACCGAAGCAAGCCTTACATACGCTTGCGGCAGTACCGCCCTCTTTAACAACCGATGCGGAAAGCACCTTGCCATCCTCGCAGAGAGCATAAACAGCGTTGTACATTTCGATAAGCTTATCCCATACAGGCATAAGTGTTTCTTTATTTTCGGGAACGGGAACAAAGATAACCTTTGAACCTGCGTTCTTGAATTCTGTTGAAATTGTCTTTGATGCCTTTGTCATTGCAACGGCGAAACTTACGAGTGTAGGCGGAACATCAATATCCTCAAATGTACCCGACATACTGTCCTTACCGCCGATTGACGGAAGTCCGAGCTTGAGTTGAGCCTGCATAGCACCGAGGAGTGCTGCGGCAGGTTTACCCCAACGGGAAGGAACATCTTTAAGTCTTTCAAAATATTCCTGGAATGTAAGTCTTGCTGTCATCGGGTTTGCGCCGATTGCAAGCAGCTTTGAAAGCGACTCAACAACTGCATAAGCCGAGCCGTGGAACGGACTCCAGCGTGAAACGCCGGGAATATAGCCGTAACTCATTGCTGTTGCATCGTCTGTTTCGCCCTTCTCAAGCGGAATCTTTGCAGCCATAGCCTCCTGAGGAGTGAGCTGATTCTTACCGCCGAACGGCATAATTACCGTAGCCGCACCGATTGATGCGTCAAATCTTTCTGCAAGACCAATCTGTGAGCAAACTTCAAGTCTTGACATATTTTCAAGGAATGCCTCATCAGCAGGCATATCTTTAAGCTTTGCGGGAGCAACCTTACGGTAGCAGCCTTCCCACTTCGGAGCCTCGATATAAGCCTTGGCAACCTGAGTAACACCGTTTGTGTTGAGGAACTCACGGCTGAGGTCAACGATTGTGTCGCCTCTCCAGTTCATTGTAAGACGAGGACTTTCGGTTACAACCGCAACGGCTGTAGCCTCAAGGTTTTCTTTTGATGCAAGTGAAATAAACTTATCAACATCTTTTTTATCGAGAACAACAGCCATTCTTTCCTGACTTTCGGATATAGCAAGCTCCGTACCGTCAAGGCCGTCATATTTCTTTGTTACCTTGTCGAGGTCAACCGTAAGACCGTCGGCAAGTTCACCGATAGCAACGCAAACACCGCCTGCACCGAAGTCGTTACATCTCTTGATGAGCTTTGCAGTTTCGGGGTTGCGGAACAAACGCTGAATTTTTCTTTCTGTCGGAGGATTACCCTTCTGAACCTCTGCACCGCAGGTTTCGATTGAGTTTTCATCGTGAGCCTTTGAAGAACCTGTTGCACCGCCGCAGCCGTCACGGCCTGTTCTTCCGCCGAGAAGTACAATTACATCATCGGGGAGAGGAGTTTCACGGATAACATTTTCCTTTGGAGATGCGCCGATAACAGCACCGATTTCCATTCTCTTTGCAACATAGCCCTGATCGTAAAGCTCGGTTACCTGACCTGTTGCAAGACCGATCTGGTTACCGTATGAGCTGTAACCCTGAGCGGCACCTGTTGTAATTTTGCGTGAAGGGAGCTTGCCGTGCATTGTATCCTTGAAAGGAATTGTCGGATCGCCCGAGCCTGTAACACGCATAGCCTGATATACATATGAACGACCTGAAAGCGGATCACGGATTGCACCGCCAAGACAGGTTGCGGCACCGCCGAAAGGCTCGATTTCTGTCGGGTGGTTGTGAGTTTCGTTCTTGAACTGAACGAGCCACTGTTCTGTTTTTCCATCTATAGTAACGGGAACCTGAATTGAGCAGGCATTGATTTCTTCACTTTCGTCAAGGTCGGGAATGAGTCCCTTTTTCTTGAGTGACTTCATACCGATGAGAGCCATATCCATAAGTGAAACGATTCTCTTTGTATCCTTGCCGTAAACCTCGTCACGGGTTGCATAATACTCACTGAGTGCGTCCTCGATAACCTTGCCGAGAGCAGACTTTTCAATCTCAATCTCTTCAAGTCTTGTGAGGAATGTTGTGTGACGGCAATGGTCCGACCAGTATGTGTCAATTACACGAAGTTCTGTAACCGACGGATCACGGTGCTCTGTATCTCTGAAGTAATCACGGCAGAATTTGAGGTCTGCAAGTGTCATTGCAAAGCCCATTGAATCGTAATACTTCTGCATCTCATCGTCATTCCAGCCGTTGAAGCCCTCTACCCTCTTAACATTTTCGGGAACGGGAATTTCCATATCAAGAGTCTTTGGCTTTTCAAGAGATGCAAGACGGCTTTCAACAGGGTTGATGAGGTACTCCTCAACCTTTACAAGCTCTTCGTCTGTAATATTGCCCTTGAGAGCAATTACTCTTGCTGTGAGAACCTTGCAACGCTCACCCTGAGTGAGGAGCTGAACGCACTGCTCGGCAGAGTCGCCGCGCTGATCGTACTGACCGGGGAGATACTCCATTGCGAATACCTTCCAGCCGTCCTCAACGGGGAGAGTTTCTTCATAGATTACATCGGCGTTAGGCTCTGACAAAACAATGGTTTTCGCCTTGTCATATTCTTCCTTAGTAAGTCCCTCAAGATCGTAACGCACAATGTAACGAAGATCTTCGACAGACTTCATACCGAGGTTGTGGCGGATGTCCCAAAGCGTCTGCTTTGCAAGAACATTGAAGCCATCCTTTTTTTCAACAAAAATTCTGATTACTTCTGACATAATTCATTCACCTGCTTAATTAAGATATAAAACAAAATAAATCCCGTCTGATAACCTGTATCACATCACATAATACCACATTCGACTATTTTTTTATTTCATTTAAGGCATTAAAAGGTATTCTGTAAAAGTAAAATTAAATGCACACAGAAAAAGCGGTCAGACAAAGCAAAATGCCGTCTGACCGCACAATATAATCATATTTAATCGCCTTTGAGAAAATCTTTGTAAAATTCCTCAAAACTGCCGTTTTTGTAGTCTGAATAATCCTTATTATCTCTGTTCACAATTGTGTCGGTAATAAGGTATGTATCAAAGCCGAGTTTTGCGCTGCACAAATCCTCGTCAACATCGTTGCCGATCATAATGCTGTCTTCGGGCTTGATATCCTGCTTTTTGCAGATTTCTTCAAAATATTTCAGATTCGGCTTGCAGCAACCAAAGTTTTCGTATGTTGTAACAAGTTCAAAATCGTCGGGAGAAACTCCTGCCCATTCAAGTCTGCGTTTTGTTGCAACAAACGGAAAAATCGGATTTGTTGCGGCAATAAGTCTGCCGCCGTTTTTCTTTATGAAATCAATGCTTTTCTTTGCATAAGGAGTAAAGCTTGTAGCATCTTTCGGAACGATAAACTCGTTTTCGTAATAATCGGTAAAAAGGTCATCAAACTTTTCAAGGTCGGCACCGCTGACTTTGCCCGCTGTTTCCCAGAAAACTTCACGGTTTGTACGGCTGTTATCGTTCTTTGTCATAGCGTCAGTGCCTGCCCACATCGCCTTTATAAGGGCGTCGGGTTCGATTTTTATAACAGGAGTGCAACGCTTGCAGAGCGATGAAAAATACAGCTTTACGAATTTTTCCATATCCATGGGAAGCAAAGTTCCGTCCAAATCAAAAAGATAATTTTTATACATTAACATACCGTTCCTTTCAATTTATGCACGAATATTATACAAAATTTCGATTTGGATTGCAAGGAAAAATTTTTCGGTATATACTATAGTCAGTAAAAAACGAGGTGATAAGATGAAAATAGTTTTAACAGACGCACAGACTGTTCTTGACGATATTGTAAATGCCGATGTGCTTAATCGGTTCGGTGAGGTTGAGTCGTTCGGTCTTTTGAAATATGAAGAGGTTGCGGAGAAAATTGCAGATGCAGATATCGTTGTGTGCAACAAAACTCTGCTTGATTCGCACACAATGCGACTTGCAAAAAATCTGAAATATATAGGACTTTTTGCAACAGGCTACAACAACATTGACCTTGACTACTGCACCAAAAACGGCATAACCGTCTGCAACGCAGGTTCATATTCAACAAATGCGGTTGCACAGCACACATTTGCACTCATTCTTGAACATTTCAATCACACTGCGGAATATAATCGGTTTGTTCAGGACGGCAAGTGGAAAAGAAGCAAAACTTTTTCACCGTTTGTATATCCGCTGAATGAACTTGCAGGCAAAACACTCGGCATTGTCGGACTCGGAAACATCGGAAAGGCTGTTGCAAAAATTGCAAGCGCTTTTGATATGAATGTAATCGCATCGAGCAGAACTCCGAAAAATATTGACGGAATCAAAGATGTTTCATTTGACGAACTTCTTGAAACAAGCGACATTGTAAGCGTTCATTGTCCGCTAAATCCACAGTCGGAAAATATGTTTGATAAAAATGCCTTTGCCAAAATGAAACAGGGTGCATTGTTCGTAAACACGGCAAGAGGCGGTGTTATGGTTGAAGAAGATTTGCTTGAGGCACTCGAAAGCGGTCACCTCGGCGGTGCGGCAATCGACACCCTCAAGGTTGAGCCTATGGTTGAGGACTGCATTCTTATGGGGGCAAAAAATTGCATCATCACCCCCCACATTGCATGGGCGCCCGTTGAAACCAGAGAACGCCTTATGGGCATAGTTTCGGACAACATCAAAAATTTTCTGAACGGAACTCCGACAAATAAAGTAAATTAACGGTGAGCCGACTTTTTATGTTAGTGAAGACAGCTTTAATTAAATGTAAAATTGAAAATTGAAAATGGAAAATTAATGTTGGGAAGACAGTTTGTAATGTCAAAAAACATATTATGTCCGAGCGTAACATTGCAACCGTGTTCGCCCGTTCGTGTGCATTGCACACGATTGCACGCAATGCGTGCAAATTTGAATACACAGTTTATGTTATATCAAAACATATTATATAAACATAAACATTCATCAAGGCGGGCGTCCAATGAACGCCCTACCGGTTTGCAACATTTACAAAATTTGTTTTAACATACAAATTGTACGATTACTTGCGGGAGAACACGGTTCTCCCCTACAGATTATACACTGCTTTTATTGTATAAAAAGCTATGTGTATAAACATAAAAATTCATCAGTACAGGCGGATGATATCTGCCCAACAGAACGACAACCGCATATCAAAAAGCAAACAACCGCCCACTTTTCGGTGAGCGGTTGTTTTGTGTAGTAGTATTAGGAAATTGGGATTAGATTACAATTACTGCTGTCTTTCGCAATAACTTGAAAGGCCTGTGTTAGGATCTGTGTATTTGAGCATATCATTGTCAGCGTCATATGTGTAGTTAAACTGCTGTTCGCCTACTGTCATAACGAGATCTGTACCCTCAAATGTGTAATTGCCCGAAACAGTCACACCGCTCATTTCGCCTGAGAATGTACCGTCATCTGCAAATGTGTATGTACATTTCAAAGTTTCGGGGTCAACACCGTTTGCTGTTGCGTAGTCATCAATTGAAACGGCTGTACCGTCCGCACCTTCAAGTGCTGTTACAGTCCAAGTACCTACAACACTTGCCGATGAATCGCCGTCCTTTGAATCAGCAGCGCTGTCATCTGCGCTGTTTGCATTGTCGTCAGCAGTCTGTGATGCCGAACTTTCGTTTTTGCTTGACGAGTCACCGTCATTACCGCAACCTACAAGACCTACTGTACCTACCATACAAATTGCAAGCAATAAAGCTAACTTCTTGATTTTTTTCATAGTTGATTACCTCTTTCCGATATTTTTTACTTTCCGATTTTGATTTACGGAAACACCGCAATTTTCGTGTTTCGCTTTTATCACCTCAATGATAGCCAATTTAATGCAACATTTCAACAAGTTGGCACAAACATCAATCTTTTGGCAAAAACATATGACAATCGGATATAATATTTTTCAAATTTATGGTATAATCTAAGTACAGTTAATCATTGCTCCGAATTAAATTATTTCAAAGGAGGCGATATCTTGAAAATTGCAGTTATTGACGACGAAAAGCCTCAGGCAGACATTCTCTACTCAATCTGCAACGCATATTTTGGCGGACACAAGCAAAATGTGCAGATTGATTGTTTTCCTGACGGAATAGCTTTTTTCAATTCATTCAAGGAAAACACCTACAAAATAGCCTTTGTAGATATTTTTATGGAGAAGATGAACGGCATTGCCGTGGCTGAAAAGCTTCGTGAAAAAGACCGTGATATTCTTATTGTATTTGTCACAACAAGCCCCGATTTTATGATGCAGGCATTTTCCGTTCACGCTTTTCATTACATAACAAAACCATACAAAGCTGAGCAGATTTACAAGGTACTTAATGATGCCTCGTCATATGTATCGGATAATTCAAAATACATTGAAGTTATGTGTGACCGCCGAAACACGCTGATTTCGCTTAAGGAAATTGTTTCTGTTGAATCCGATGCACATTATATCAACATAGGTGTTGTTTCGGGACTTAGATATCGCACACGAATGACCATTACAGAGTTTCTCAAGCTTGCAGACAAAGACACCCGTTTCATACCCGTAAACAGGGGAATCGTGCTGAATGCCGATTACATAAAGGACATTGAAGACTCTGTATGTGTTACAGGCAACGGTGAAAGATTCCCGATTAAAATTCGTGAAAAAACTCGGATTGAACAGAGCATCCGTGAATATATGTTCAAAAAAATCAGAGAAAACCAGCGGAGGTGAACATGGACGCATTCATAAAATTTCTTCAGGCATTTTTCAGCTTTGTCATAATAATACCGTTAAGTTTATTCTGCCTTTTACCGTTAAAAAATCAATTAAAATACCCGATTTCAAAGATAGTAACGCTCTTTTTGTGTTCATTTATCATACTCGGTTCTCTCTCGTCAATTGTGATGACGGCTTTTGACATTCAGAATTTAAACTTTGTTCTCTTCCCCGACCTTGTAATATTTTTCTTCCTTATTAAAAGCGTTACAAAGGCCGGAACAGCACGCTGTTTGTTTTTATAAGTGTGTGCTGTTTGATTTCATTCTTTTCGCTGTATGCATATTTTATCAACTCATTTTTTCAGGAAGAAATCTCACGAGGAGTTAACACCTCATATAGCCTGATTCAAATGGGGCTTTCGGTTGCGGCAATGGGAGCGCTTGTTCCGCTCACAAAATATTACGCATGGATGATTGACAACATAAATATCGGCAAGGTGTGGTATTTGTTTTCAATTTTGCCCATTGCACTTATGGTGTCAAACATCTATATCACACCGATTTCCTACGCAAATATTCGTGTTGGAAAGGTTTATGCAAAAGGATTCATCATTACAATATTTGAGCTTGCATTGTATCTTATAGTATTCATATTATTCTACATTTTCAGCAAGACTACTATTGAAAAAACAAAGCTTACAGAACGAAACAACATTCTTGAAATTCAGAAAAGTTACACAGAATCGTTGCAGTCGTACATAAAATACACCTCAAAAGCAAGGCATGATTTTAAACATTCAGTTCATGTTATGAGCCGACTTGCAGATGAAGGAAATCTTTCGGCGCTGAAAGACTACATTGCCCAGTATGAAAATTCGCTGACTGTAACAGCACCTGTGCGAATCTGCAAAAGTGACGCACTCAATGCTTTGTTCAACCACTACCGTCAGCAGGCGATTGAGAACGATGTTGACATTAACTGGCGGATTGATTTGCCCGACAAATCGAGAATTCTTGATGTTGACCTCTGTAGTATTTTCGGCAACATACTCGAAAACGCAATTGACGGTTGCTGTACCGTAGAAGAAGGCAAAAGATATTTTAACCTGACTTCCGAAATAAAAGGTGACTGTTTGTACATTGTTTCAACAAACAACTACGGCAAGCCTTTGGAAATGGACGGCGAAACTTATTCGTCCACAAAGCATCAGGGCAAGGGCATCGGACTTCACTCCATGAAGAGCATAACCGAAGTCTATGACGGAATTTTTGATGCAGGCAACAATAACGGTGAATTTTTCGTTGACATAATGCTTAAATATTAAACTTATTAAACTCAAAAAGGGTATGCATCCTCGCATACCCCTCTTTGTTATAAAAGTTCCAAACAAAAAACACGCTCTGCGTTTTGCAGAGCGTGTTTTGGTTCTGTTTTGTTGTTATCAGTTGTTACCGACAACAAATTTCTGGACTTCTGTGGCATCCACGATATTGATTTCACCGTCATGGTTGTAATCCGCAAGTTCTCTCTGAACATCAGAAAGTGTTGAAATTGAAACAATGTACTTGCTGATTTCAGTTGCGTCAAGAACATCGACATGACCGTCAAGGTTTACATCGCCGATCATATACGGAGTATCATTGTTGTTGTCATTGCTCGGCTGTGTAGTTACAGGAGCTGTTGTTGCCTGTACCGTAGTAGGCTGTACTGTTGCAGGCTGTGTAGCCTTGGCTGTTGTCGGCTGAACAGTTGCCTTTGCAGTAGTCGGCTGAACCGTGGCTTTGGCTGTGGTAGGCTGTACAGTAGGTTTTGCTGTTGTTGGCTGTACCGTTGATGAAGAAACAAAAGTACAGAAATCAAGAGCAACCCAACCTGTCTTGCCGTTGTACGAGGTGTAACCCCATGTGTAACCGCCGGCTGTTGAAACCTTTGTTACATTAAGAGTAACATTGCCCGGAACAGATGTTACATATGAATAGCTTGTACCCGCACCGCTTCTCATGTTGAGATAATCGTCAACATCTGTTTTATATGTACCTGTTGTGTAAGTTACCTTTTTGGTTGTAGCCTGAGTAGTGCTTGTACTGCCGCTGAAATCGCCAAGGTAAATGTAGCCCTGAAAATTCCACCAGCTGTTACCGCCGGCATTCTTGTCGGATGTGCTTGCATAGGAAAGGTAGAATCTCTTACCGCTCCATGCAGAGTTAGAAAATGTAATCTGACCGTTTTCAACCTTTTCTACAACAGCAACATGACCGCCGCCACCGTTATATGACCAGCAGGCAATTGCGCCGACCTTTGGAGTCTGACCGTACTTGTAGTAGCCGTTAGACTTGTTGTAATCGTACCACTGCTCGGCATTGTTCCATGAAAGCTTTGGCTCAGAACCGAGAATCTCATAAGCTCTGCCGTAGGCATATGCTGTACAGTTAGGCATGCCGTAACCGTACTTATAAAAAGCATTTAAATCACTGTAATAATATTTGTTACTTAAACTCGGGGCAGACAGTCTCGGTGAGAACGATGCCGCACTCGCAATCATCGACATTGAGAAAACCGACACAAACAGCATTACAGCCGTGAGAACTGCCGCAGAAACCTTTTTGCTAAAAACACTTTTTAAAACATTTCGCAAAGAAACACTCCTTTTTTTGAATTCAAAGTGATTGTTACCTATTTGTAACCACTTTATGTACATTCTATCACAAATTGCTCCAAATTCAAAGAGTAGAAATGCTGAAAATAGCCTTTATAATCTATTTTTTTAAGCCATTGTACACAATAATTTTCATTTTATGCATACTTTGCACAAAATTTAACTAACATTTCCGTCAGCATAGTATCAGTTACACAATTGTCAAAATTCATTTCTACAAGACATAAAAAACACCACTTGTGAAAGTGGTTGTGAAATAATAACCTTTGGTTATTGTAAAATTTGGTGCGTTGCATCAAGTGAAACGGAATAAACCCCTCGTGCCTCGGCACATTTCACATTACGAAGTAATATTTCATACGCAAGGCGTATTTCACGAATCTGCAAAGATTTATTTCGTAAAAAAAGCCACACTTGTCATTGACAAATGTGGCTTTTCTGGCGCGCCGGAAGAGACTCGAACTCCCGACCTTCTGATTCGTAGTCAGACACTCTATCCAGCTGAGCTACCGGCGCATATGCGGCCTTTTATCAGCCGCAAGTAGTATGATATCACAACTCGGTGCAAAAATCAAGTGTTTTTTGTATTTTTTCCGAAATTAATCTTTTGTATCAAAAAAAGTGAAGAATGCTCTGTATGCCATATAAACATCTGTCTTGGAAACAATCTCAAACGGAGCATGCATTGAAAGCACAGGAACGCCGAGATCAACAACATCGACATTCATATTGGCAACATACTTTGCGATAGTTCCGCCGCCGCCGCCGTCAACCTTGCCGAGTTCACCGACCTGCCAGAGAATATCGTTGTTCTCAAGCATAGCTCTGATTTTTCCCATATATTCGGCAGACGCATCTGATGTGTCATACTTTCCGCCGTGACCTGTGTATTTTGAAATAATTACACCGTTGTTAATGTATGAGCAGTTGTTAGCCTCATATGCAGACGCAAAAGTCGGATCAAATGCGGCATTTACATCGGCAGAAAGACAGGTGCTTTTTGAAAGAACACGGTAGCCGTCAACACCGTCCTGCTTTGCAAGGTCATAGATGAAGAAACGGAGGAAGTCGCTCTGCATACCTGTGTTGCCGTCACTGCCTGTTTCTTCTTTGTCTGTAAGATATGTGATACAAGTCTGCTCGGGCATTTCAACATCAAGAGCCGCCATAACAGCCGGATAAGCACAAACCTTATCATCGTGACCGTAACCGCCGATCATGCTTCTGTCAAAACCGATATCTCTTGACTTGAAAGACGGGATAAGGCAGAGCTCAGCCGAAAGAAAATCGCCCTCGCAGATACCGTACTTCTCATTGAGTACAGCCATTACATTGAGCTTTACAAGGTCTTTTTCGTCGCTGTCTGCATCATACGGACGAGAGCCGAGGATAACATTGAGGTTTTCACCCTCAATTGCCTTTGCCATTGGCTTTGACGCCTGCTCTCTTGCAAGGTGCGGAAGAAGGTCTGTAATGCAGAAACAGCTTTCGTTCTCATCATCGCCCCAGCAGATGTCAACTCTTGTACCGTCAAGCTTTACAACCGAACCGTGAAGTGAAAGCGGAATTGTTGTCCACTGATATTTTTTAAGACCGCCGTAGTAATGAGTCTTAAAGAATGCAAGATTGTTTGCCTCAAAAAGAGGATTCGGTTTGAGGTCAACTCTCGGGGAATCAATATGAGCGATTGCAAGCCTTGCACCGTTCTTAACACCGTTTTTACCGATTACAACAAGAGCAACAGCCTTGTCACGGTTTACATAATAAAGCCTGTCGCCGGCCTTATATTCTTTATCCTGCTCATACTCTGCAAAACCTGCTTTTTTGGCAAGCTCAACAGTATAGCGAACAGCCTCACGCTCAACGGGTGAGTTATCAAGAAACTTTTTGTAACCATCGCAAAAGCTGTCTGCCTTTTTAATTTCTTCCTCCGAAAGAGCCTTAACGCCCTTCGGTTCGGTCATCATAATTTTTTCCTTTAATAAAGTTGTCTTTGACTTTTCTTCAGCCATAATAACCGTCCTTTCTGTGCCGTAAAACACGGCAAAACCATTTTATTTTGAAATCCGCCGCCAAAGGCATCGGAACATCTCTGCACTTAATTAGATTGTGAATAATAAAGTTTTATATACATTTCCTTGGCACTTTCAACCTTGTCAACATAATTCTCTGTTTCGGGATACGGAATGGAATCAAGATTCTTTCCGTCCGAACTGTAATTAGTATCGTTGAGCCAGTCGCTTACAACAAAGCCGGCATTATATGCGGCAATTGCCGAGCGTTCCGTGCCGTAATAATCGTAAAAATATTTTAAAAGATAACTTCCGTAATCAATACAGATTTCGGGGTCAAACAGGTCATCCTCGGTGTACTGTCCCGCACAACCTCTTTGCTCCTGCAACCACTCAAAGGACGATGGCATCATCTGCATAACACCCTTTGCTCCAACTCCCGATTCGGCTTTCGGGTCAAAGCCACTTTCCGTGTGGATTACGGCATATATCAACGCAGGATCAAGGTCATAATCCTTGGCGGCTTTTTCAACATATGTGCTGTAGGTGCGTGGATAATTCATCTCATCAAGCTTTTTCTTTGTGTCCTCGTAAAAGACCGAAACAAACACAAATACTGCCGCCGCAAGAATTGCAAGCACAATTATCCATGCCAAAATCGCCTTTCCTGCACTTTTTTTCTTTTTATATCGCCTTGATTGGGGCATCCTATCACCTCATCAGGTTGTTAATAGCCTCTGCCGCCTTTTGTGCGGCAAGCTCGACTTGCTCTATAGAAAAATTGTTTTCAATGACAATGTCGCTGTGACTTCTGAAAAATTCCTCGTCAAGCTGTGCAGACATTCTTAGCTCTGCACGGGAAATGTCAATGTTATCCCTTTTGCAGATTCGCTCAAGCCTTATTTCTTTTTTAGCGGTAACGCTTACAATAAGGTCGCAAAACACATCGGCACCGCTTTCAAAAAGCTGAGGAGCGTCATAAATCACAACGCTTTTGCCGTCTGTCTGAGCCTGTTTCGCCATCTGCATAAATTCATATGTAACAAACGGATGAACAATTGAATTGAGCAAATGTGTGTTTTCTTTGCTTGAAAATGCCCTTTTGGCAAGCAAAGGTCTGTCAATGTTGCCGTCAGAAAGGATAATATCCTGACCGAAAACACCCGAAACAGCCTTTAAGCATACGGAATCGGGAGTGTAAAGATTTTTTACAATCTCGTCAGCATTTATAACACACATTCCGTTTTTGGCAAAATATGCCGAAACCGTGCTTTTTCCCGCACCGCTCTGTCCCGTAAGACCGACAATTTTAATTCTGTTCAAGGTCAATCACCTCAAAGCCTGCCGCTCTTATAAGTCGGTTGTAAACAGCCATTCCGACGCCGTTCGTTTTTGGCAGTCTTGAATATACAACCTTAACGCTGTCGTCCTCATCAATTCTGCGAAGCTCGTCAAAAAGCGTGTGAGCCTGTATTGTATAGTCGTTTCGTTTTCCGAGAGAGAAAACGGGAGTTTTCAAAAGCGGAATATCCTCGTCACAACAGAGTGCCGCAACCCCTTCAGCCGCCTTTTTGTTTACATAATCAATATATTGCTCATCGTTGCAATTAAGAAGTATTACTCTCGCCCTTGGCGCATAGTGCTTGTACTTCATGCCGGGGCTTGCAACCTTTACATTGTCTGCAAGTTTATGCAAAACCGCATCATCAACTTCAACCTTGCCGAGGACACTCTCGAGCATTTCAACCGTGATTCCGCCCGGGCGAAGTACCCTCGGAACATCTCCTGCAAGAGTGATTACCGTGCTTTCAAGACCTACCTCACTTGCACCGCCGTCAAGAACAGCGTCGATTTTGCCGTCCATATCGTTCATAACATGCTGTGCGGTTGTCGGACTGGGTGAGCCCGAAATATTTGCCGAAGGTGCGGCAAGAACCGTACCCGATTCACGGATAATCGCCTGTGCGGTTTTGTGGCTTGGAAAACGGATTGCAACCGTGTCAAGTCCTGCCGAAACTTCATTCGGAATAACATCCGACTTCTTCATAATCATTGTGAGCGGTCCCGGCCAGAACGCATCGGCAAGTTTTTTTGCCGTGTCGGGGATTTTCGTCACAAGGTTAAGTCTTTCAATATCGGAAAAATCGCAGATGTGGACAATCAGCGGATTATCCCCGGGTCTGCCCTTTGCTTTAAAAATCTTCTTTACGGCCTCGGGGTTGAGTGCGTCAGCCGCAAGTCCGTAAACTGTTTCGGTCGGGATTCCTACAACACCGCCGTTTTTAAGCAACTCTGCGGCGGTTTTTATATCTTCCTCTGTATTTTTTAACAACAATGTTTTCACAATTATCACCGGATTATTTTTCCATACTTTCTTTGAGCTTTTCGGCTCTGTCAGCGGCAACAAGTGCGTCAATCACTTCGTCAAGGTTGCCGTTGAGAATTTCTTCAAGCTTGTAGAGAGTAAGACCGATTCTGTGGTCGGTTACTCTGCCCTGCGGATAGTTATATGTGCGGATTCGCTCACTGCGGTCGCCCGTACCTACCTGCATTTTTCTGTTTTCGGCAATTTCACTCGCCTGTTTGTCCTGTTTTTCCTTGAGAAGTCGGCTTTTGAGAACTTTAAGAGCCTTGTCCTTGTTCTTGTACTGACTTCTCTCGTCCTGACACTCAACTACCATACCTGTGGGCAAGTGAGTGATTCGGATTGCGGAACTTGTTTTGTTGATATGCTGACCGCCTGCACCGCTTGAACGGAAGGTGTCAATTTTGAGGTCATTCGGATCAATTTCAAGCTCAACATCTTCTGCCTCGGGCAAAACCGCAACGGTTGTTGTCGATGTGTGAACTCTGCCCTGACTTTCGGTTTCGGGTACTCGCTGAACACGGTGAACACCGCTTTCGTACTTAAAGCGTGAGTATGCACCCTCGCCCTCAATCATAAAGGAAATTTCCTTGTAACCGCCGATTTCGGTTTCATTGGCATTGATAATCTCGATTTTAAAGCCCTTCTTTTCGGCATACATCGAGTACATTCTGAACAGAACCGCACTGAACAGAGCCGATTCCTCACCGCCTGCACCGCCACGGATTTCAACGATAACATTTCGTTCATCGTTCGGATCCTTCGGCAAAAGCAGAATTTTCAAATCTTCCGCAAGATTTTTGATATTATTCTTAGCCTCGTCAAGCTCAATCTGAGCAAGCTCTTTAAGCTCTTTGTCGCTTGTTTCCTCAAGAATTTCAAGGCTGTCTTTTTCGGTCTGAACAGCCTCTTTGTATTTACGGTAGGTCAAAACGATTTCCTCAATCGACTTGATTTCCTTCATAATTTTCTGATATTCCTCGGGATTGCCCGCTACTGACGGCTGGTAGAGCCTTTCGGAAAGCTCGGAGTACCTTTTGTCAAATATTTCGATTTTTTCAAACATATATATCTTACTCCGTCAAAATTTTTTTAATATTTTTTTCAATCTTTGCACGGGGCGCCATAACCTCTCTGCCGCATTTTTCGCATTTTATCTTAAAATCCATTCCCACACGCAGAATTTCAAAGGTTTTGCAACCGCATGGGTGCTGTTTTTTCATCTCAACTCTGTCGCCAACGCTGATATCCACAAAAAATCACCCTCCTGCAAATTTTTTACATTTTTCACATTTTGAATTTCTATGATTATTTACATCACTTTAGAGATGCAAATAATCTGCACTTAGATTATACAACAGAGATTTAAAAATATCAACCAATGCCAATAATTCCGAGAAGTCCCGTGTATTCAAGCGAAAGGGCAACGGGAATTGAAATCAGCAGAGAAAATGCACTCTGTTTTACATCCTTGAACAAAATTCCGATGCTTGCAAGCCAAAGTATAAATTCGGGGAAGTACAGAATTCTGAAATCGGCAAAGTTGAGATTAAACGCAAAGCAACAGAATATTGCTATGAGTACGGAAGAAATTCCGATTGCAAGCGCACCCCGTCCCCTTGCATACCAAATCAGAAATGCCAAAAACGGCGATACAACAGCAAGAATCAGCCACCTCATAAGGTACGGAATATCGGGATAAAAGCCTGCAAAAACACTTGTCCACACATAGTACCCTATTAACATTCCCACAAAAAACGAAAAAACATTAATTCCTGCTTTTAAGGGTGATTTGCTGAATACGGCAAGGCACACGGCAATAAAAATCCACGGTGCCGTTCTGCCCAAAAAGTTTGACAAATCAAGCCAATCGAGAAAGCTCGGCAGTCTGTTCAAATCAAGAAACTTTGCGACAATCCCCATGCCACCGCCAAAAAGCAGAGCAAAGAATGTTGTCATAATTTGTTTCGGTACGGACATTTTGCCCGATACCTTTCGGGTTTTATTCAAAATTTTTAACATAAAATCCTCGTTTCATCTACATCAAAAGGACTTCTCAAAAAAGAAGTCCTCTTTAATCTTAATTATTCCGCACTGTTTTGCTCACCGAAAACCTTTAAAATTTCGTCCTTGTGAGCCATAATCGCATCGTAGCCCTCCTGAATGGTTTCGTCAACGCTGTCCATTGAGAAAAGCTGTGTGTTTTCGTTCTTGATATCAATTGCAAGGTCAGCCATTTTCTTTGACTCTCTTGTGCCGTCAATTGAATAAACATCAAGCGCACGCCAAATAACCTTAATAAGACCGCCAAGGCCTGCGTCGGGATTGTAGGTCATAATATCAAAGCCGATTGCAAGAACCTTGCCGACGCCCATATCACGCAGAATTTTTACGGGCAAATTGTCCTTTGAACCGCCGTCAATAAAGTTGTACTTGTCATAAGGACAGGTTGTGTAAATTGCAGGGAACGACATACTTGCACGAACAGCAGTTTCAAGCGGAGCGCCTGTTATGTAGTGAATATGCTCGTTTTCAAGATTTTCTTCCTTGGTTGTAAAAATACATTCATCGGTTGTAAGCGTGTCAACCGTACAGATTGAAAGGTTAATCGGAAGATTTTCAAAGCCTGTTATACCTTTTTCATTCATAATGTCACGGATAACATCTTCAATCAGTTCACCCGACTTGATGCCGTCTTTCTGAATCTTTTTATTTAGAATAAGCTGTGCAAGAGATTTGAAAATAAGGCCGTTGTCGATTTCGGCAAGAGTTTTCCAATGCTTTTTTGCAACTCTTTTCATTTCATCGGAATCACAGCCCATTGCAACGATTGCCGCCATTGCCGCACCCGAGCTTGTGCCCGAAACATACTGTGGATGGATTCCGAGTTCATAAAGAGCCTGAACAGCACCGATGTGAGCAATACCTTGAAGTCCGCCGCCCGAAAATGCTACACCGATAGAATTTTTGCGATCAATTTTATCCGAATTCATTTTAAACACCTCTGTTAATAAAAACGATAAACATTGCAATACGACTCGGTTTCAACAAAATAGTCGTACCAGTTGTAGAAATCTTCAAAGCTGTAATCAGCCTGAATAAGCTCATAATTCTTAAATTTTGTGTTTTCCGTTATGTATTTAAGCACATCATCTTTGTCTGCAAGGCGGGAAACATAAACCGTTACCTCGTCAAGTGACGCAAGCTTTTTGTCCGTTTTGAGTTTTTCCATGCTGTCGGTTTCCTGCTTATTTGTGTCGCCGTTAAACATAAATGCCTCGGCAAGCGAAGAAACCTTTCCGTTGGTGATAACTCCTCGTTTTTCGGCAAATTCTTCAAGCTCATCACCGAGAGTCGGAGAGAACTTTGAACTCTGAACAATCATTGTGCTGTCGTAGTTCATAAACTTGTCAATACACTTGTTCCATTCAAGCATTGCAGTTCCGACAAAAATGCAGTTGTCTGTCTTTGGCTCATAGAGATTTGTTTTGCCGTATGTGTAATAGGGCTTAACCGTAACAAACGCTGTGACTGACGCAAGCAAAATGCATACAGGCACGGCAAGGCGTATCTTCTGATTTTTGAAAAGTGTGAAAATTCTGATGAACGAGAATGCAAAAAGCATCGCAATCAGCGGAAGTGACGCCATAACATAGCGGTCGCTGTTAAACGGTGAAACAAGTGAAATGCCGATGAAATAGCAAACTGCCGGAACTACGGCAAACATCGCCTTTTTAGGAATTTTTACCTTTTTCACAAAACGGAAATAAATTCCGAATCCGATAACTGCGGCTGTACAAAGTCCGAGCAGCCAAACCTGATTGATGAACATATCCTTTGCAAGAATCTGAACATAGGTGCAAAGCTTGTAGAAAACATATGTTACAACCGTAACCATATCAAGCGCCGACATATCAAGCGAACTGAGTCCACGGTTGCCACCGAGTACATTCGAGATTATGTACGGATAAATGCAGAGTGCAAGTCCTGCACCGACAACAGCCGCAATAATGTACTTAATAAGGTCTTTACCGCACTTTTCCTTGATTTTGAGCACAAGGAAAACAAGTCCCGTAAGTCCTGCAAAGAGGATGAAATAATACTGGGTAAGCACACCGCAAAGCACTGTAACTGCAAGCAGAATGCAGTCCTTTATGCTGACGGTGTTCTTTTTTTCATAGAGCCTTATGCTCATATAAACGAACGCAAGCACCCAGAAGGTAAGCGTTGCGTACATTCTGAGATAAATTGTCGTGGTAATACACGCAATACTCAGAGCATATGCCCCCACACCGATCAAGGCGTAAAGATTGTTGCCCGTGATTTTCCGTCCGATTTTATAAAGCATAATCAAAATGCCTGCCATGGCAAGCACATTTATTGAATAGGCAAGCCATTTTGAGAACACGCCCGGAAAGAATGAACAGACCGTGTGAACAAGTGCGTAATAGAGAGGCGGATGCGACGCATCTATAATCTGATTTTCATATACCTGAGCATAGTCGAATCTGTCATCTGGCGACACGGCAAGATACTCGTTGAAATCCTCGGGACTGTTCCAACCTCCGTCAACATTAAGCTGTTTTGAGGAATTTGCAAGGTTATAGGTCAGAAGCTCGTCCTCATGAAAGCCCTGTTTTGAAAACATATAAACCGTGCTTATGACAAGGCTCACCGCAATAATAACCGCAAGAATTATTCTTGCCTTTTTGTTGTCGATTTTCATATAAAATTCTCCGTAATAATCAAAATTAAAATCAGCCGACAATTTTGTGCCGTTCAAACGGCAATTTTCGGCATTCCGCATTTAAATGATTATACCACAAATACGGTCACAATAACAATAGACTTTACAAAAATTTTGTATGTAATGCGTTTTCGGGCAAACAAAAATGCCGACAGAAAAATCCGTCGGCACAAATGATTTGTAATATTTTGATTATTTTTTAGCTGTTGTTTTCTTTTCTGCAGACTTTTCAGCTTTTACGGTTTTGCTTTCAGCCTTTACGGCAGTTTCGGTTTTCTCGACTTTTTCAGTCTTAACTGCTTTTTCTGCTTTTTCTGTTTTTTCAGCTTTTTTCTCAACCTCAGCAGGAGCAGGAGTTTCCTCCTTAACTGCCTTTACTGCCTTTTTAACGGGCTTTTCGGGAGCGGGTTCGGCTTTCTTTTCAACCTTTTCAGCGGTTGCTTCTGCCTTTGCAGACTTTGCTTCAACCTTTACTTTTTCTGCCTTATCTTCCTTTTTCGGAGCAGCCTTTGCCGATTTCTTTGCCTTTTCGGCTTTAAGCTTTGCAAGAGCGGCGTCCTTCTTTGCCGTGGTCTTTTTCTTTACGGGAAGAGCCAGCTTCTTTTTAAGCTTGAAATACATAACAGCAAGCGGCGGAACTGTGATTTCCATTGAATAGTTGAGCTCGTGGTCTTTCTTCTTTTTAGCCTTTAGCTCGCCCTCGTTTCTGATTCCGCAACCGCCGAATTCTTCAGCCTCGGAGTTGAACACTTCTTCGTAAATGCCGTATTCGGGCACACCAACAACATAGTTATCGTGCTGAACAGGCTGGAAGTTACATACGCAGATGATTTCACTGCCGTCATAAGCAATTCTGCGGAACGAAATGATGCTGTTCTTGTAGTCATCAAGTGCAATCCACTGGAAACCGTCCCAATCATAGTCGTTCTCATGCATGGCAGGAACATCACGATAGAACTTGTTTACCTCAGCAAAGAAAAGGTTAAGCTGACGGTGCTTTTCAAATGAAAGAAGGTTCCATTCAAGCTCCTCGTTCGCATTCCACTCGTCAAACTGACCGATTTCACTGCCCATGAACATAAGCTTCTTACCCGGGTGAGCCATCATATACGCTATGAAACCTCTCACACCGCTGAACTTCATGTCATAGTCGCCGGGCATTTTATTGATGAGAGAACCCTTGCCGTAAACAACTTCATCATGAGAAATCGGGAGCATAAAGTTCTCGGAAAAAGCATAAACCATGCTGAATGTAAGGGTGTCGTGGTGATAATTTCTCCACAACGGATCAAGTGAGATGTACGAAAGCATATCGTTCATCCAACCCATATTCCACTTGTAGTCAAAGCCGAGTCCCATATCCTTAATCGGATAGCGTGTAACATTCGGCCATGCCGTACTTTCTTCGGCAATCATCATAGCCTCGGGGTGGAACATATGTACAACCGTGTTGAGCTTCTGCAGGAAATCTACGGCAACAAGGTTTTCTCTTCCGCCGTATGCGTTTGCAATCCACTCGCCGTCATTTCTGTTGTAGTCAAGATAAAGCATTGATGCAACGGCGTCAACACGGATACCGTCAACATGATACTTGTCAAGCCAGAACATTGCAGATGAAAGGAGGAAGCTTGTTACCTCATATCTGCCGTAATTGAAGATATATGTACCCCATTCCTTGTGTTCACCGATACGGGGATCTTCATATTCATAACAGCCTGTACCGTCAAATCTGCCAAGACCGTGTGCGTCCTTCGGAAAGTGGGCAGGAACCCAGTCAAGGATAACGCCGATGCCCTCTTCATGACATCTGTCCACAAAATACATAAGGTCTTTCGGCTCACCGTAACGGGATGTTGCGGCAAAGTAGCCTGTAACCTGATATCCCCAGCTGCCGTCAAACGGATATTCTGTAAGAGGCATAAACTCAATGTGAGTGTAGCCCATATTCTTAACATAAGGAATAAGCTCATCAGCAAGCTTGCGATAGCTGAAAACATTGCCGTCCTCATACTTACGCCAAGAACCTGCGTTTACCTCGTAAACATTGACAGGCATATTCTTGTGCGGATGCTCTTTTTTGTAGTCATACCACTTTTCATCATGCCACTCGTAGCCGTCAATTTCGTAAACACGGGATGCGTTGTCGGGACGAGTCTGGCAATGAAAAGCATAAGGATCGGTTTTGAGCCTTCTCTCATGCCACGGGGTTTCGACACAATATTTATAGCAGGCAAACTCCGGAATTCCCTCAATAAACAACTCCCAGACGCCGCCGTCCGAGATTTTGTACATAAAGTTTGCGTCATTGTTCCAGTCGTTAAAATCACCGACCACCGAAACGGACAATGCGTTCGGTGCCCATACTCTGAAAACAACGCCCTGACGGCCGTCCCAGTTCACAAAGTGTGAGCCTAAAAATTCATAAGCACGAACAGATTCGCCCTGTAAAAACTGATCAAGCGGCGCTCTTTCGTCATTGATTTTAAAAGCCATAGTAACCCTCTTTTCTGCGATTGTAGGCAGTTCTTCAATAATACAAGTATAGTATAATATATTTTCACCAAATATACAAGTGGTAAAAACGATTTTTATGTAAATAATTTTGTCGGTTTGCCTGAAATATTGTCAGTTGCTGTGAAAATCGTTCCAAAAAATAGTCATGGAATGCGTGTTTCATCCGTAATTTTTATTTTTGACACACTTATCCCCTACTGTTATAATATACAATAACGAAAGCATAAACAAGCGACAATTACGCTACTTTCGTTGGAAAACCGACTAATTTTAAAATCAGGTGATTATCTTTGGACATAAGAGTTATGAAAAGCAAGAAAAGTATTTTTGACGCATTTGTAAATCTGCGTTCAAAAAAAGAACTGCGCAAAATTACCGTTAAGGAGCTTTGTGAAAAAGCACTCATCAATAAATCGACCTTCTACACATATTATGAGGATATGTTCGACCTTTCGGACAAAATTGAAAGCGAGGTAGTTGACGGCATTGTAAGTACCATAAGCAATCCGCAGATGATGATCGACGAGCCCGTAAAATTTTATCGCAATCTTCTGGGTGCAATGACCGAAAACAAGGCACTGACAAACACGGTTTTTTCCGGTTCACAACATCCCAATCTTATAGTAAAGCTTTCAAAATCATTGAAAAATATGTTTTTCGAGAACTGCCCGGAATATATAAACGATAAGAAATTCTGCACACTTCTTGACTACGCAATCTACGGCGGATACTATGCCTTTGTTGAAAATCAGGAGAACACAAACGATTATTCGGATGAACTTATTGAATCGATTTCAGTGATTTCCGAGCATATGACAAAACTCATAAAAGCAAGCATTCCAACCCTTAAAAGCAATAATACATAAAAAGACTTTTTGCATATTTTTCAAGCTGTATTATTCATTAATTTGTGTAAAGTGCGATTTTTGTCGAACTTCAAAATATTTATTTAAAATCGCTGTCGATTGTGATAGAATATATTCGGTTTTATAAGAGAGAAAGGAGAGTCGGTCAGACTGCCGTTTAGGAGGCGTTTGAAGTCTGTCCGAAAAAGAAGTTATGGAAATTAACACACTTGATATTCTGAAGAATCTTGCCATAATCCTTGTTGCGGCAAAGCTTCTCGGTATTGTTGCCAGAAAGCTCGGCGCACCGCAGGTTGTGGGTGAGATTATTGCAGGTCTTATCGTAGGACCTTGTATGCTTAATTTTGTTTCGTATGACGGGTTCATCTCAGGTATGGCTGAAATCGGCGTTATATTGCTGATGTTCTCGGCAGGTCTGGGAACGGATCTTAAAGAGCTTATCAAAACAGGACCTGTTGCCTTGCTTGTTGCGTTTGCCGGTGTAATCGTTTCGGTTGCAGGCGGTGCGGCTGTTTACATGGGATTCGGCTTTGGTGACGGTGACCTTGCGATGCTTGAGGCTGTATTTATGGGAACAATCCTTGCGGCAACCTCGGTTAGTATTACTGTTCAGGCTCTTAAAGAAATGGGACACCTGAAAGGAAGGGTTGCAACAACAATTCTTTCAGCCGCAATTATAGATGATGTTATCGGCATCGTACTTCTCACCGTTGTAATCGGTTTCAAAAGCCCCGATGTTCAGCCTGCGTCCGTTTGCATCAACATTGTACTTTTCTTTGTTCTTGCATTTATACTCGGCTTTGCACTTTATTTTCTCTTCAAGTGGCTCGACAAGCTCTGGCCGCACTCAAGAAGAATCCCGATTTTCGGCCTTGTTCTCTGCTTTGCGTGTGCATATTGTGCGGAAGAATTTTTCGGAATTGCAGACATCACAGGCGCATATGTTGCAGGTATTATCCTCTGTAACATCAAGGATTCACAGTACATCGAAAGAAAGATGGATGTCAGCTCATACATGATTTTCGGACCTGTATTCTTTGCAAGTATCGGACTTCAGACAAGCTTTAATGATTTCAACCTTTCAATGCTCTGGTTCTCAATTGCACTCGTTGCAGTTGCACTTTTGACAAAGGTTATCGGCTGCGGCGGTACGGCAAAGCTTTGCAAATTCAATATGCCTGACTCGCTCAAAATCGGCGTAGGTATGATGAACCGTGGTGAGGTCGGTCTTATCGTTGCCAAGAAGGGACTTGACACAGGTCTTATGGCACCGCAGTTTTTTGCTCCTATTATTATTCTCATCATCGTTTCATCGCTTGCAACACCTATTCTTCTCAAGGTAGTTTACAAGAAATGGCCGGGTAAAGAAAATGAGGAGGCAGACAACCGTTCGGAAAAGCTTGCCGAAAACGAAAAGTATCTTACTCAGGAAGTTGTCGGTGCAACCTACAACATCACAGAAGATAATTTCAAAGATAAAAACAAAGACGAATAATTTAATACAATAACCTAAAAGGACAAATGACAGTCATCAAGTCATTTGTCCTTATTTTTATATCTGTAAATTGTCAATCGTTATCATAAAAATCTTCTGCACAGGGCAAAAAAGCCTTGTCAAATTCACTTTTCGGCAAAAGCCACAGCTTGATGTACATTGCAATCGGTGATGCAGGAGGCAGAACTGTTATATTAAGCCCGTCAAATTTCAGCTTGCTTTCGTAATAAAAGCCCTTGCACGCACCCGTCAAAAATACGGGAATATTCATTTCTTTTGCTTTTTGACAAAAGTCGTTCAAGGCCTTACCGTCTGTATTCAGCGTACCCGAATGGAATCCCTCAAGGAGAACGGCTTTTACATTTTCCGTAATTTCAGGATACTGCATACCGACCGTTGCGGAAATTTTCAGCACATTGCTGTTATCCGAAAGTCGGACGCTTTCATCAAAAGCAAACTCGCTTTTTAATGCCTTATAACGGGTATTCTTCACAAAAATTCCGTTCTGAATTTTACCGTAGCTTTCGTCAAAAATGCTGTGCAGTTCGTCGCTGTATGCCGAATGTGCAAGCAGTCTTGACGCTCTGTGAATTGTCACTGGCAAATCAGCGTTTTTATACGAAACAAAAACACCGTTTCCGCTGCCCGATTTTATAAAGTCAATCGCACCGACAAAATTTTCAAAGCCGTTTGAACGGCTGTCATCAAGCGGATAATTTGCCGAAACAAGCACAATCGGCACATTTAAGCCGTCAAAAATATAAGCAAGAAATGCAGAGTTGTATTGCAGGGTGTCCGTTCCGTGAGTTACAACAATGCCGTCATAGCTGTTCAAATCATAGCTTTGCAGACAGTCGGCAAGCCTGTTCATGTGACCGCCCTCAAGATTTTCGCTGAGGACGGTATAAGGCTCAGCCGTGTCAAAATCAACATCGCCGTACCTGTCAAGATACATCTGCGTGAGCATATATTTCTGCTCATTGTCGGGCGAAAGCACCTCGCCTTTACGCACACAGCCGATTGTACCGCCCGTAAAAACAACAAGAATTTTCATATACTCACCTCTTTCATATTCTGCCCTTAAAGGTTATAAATAAACTATTTATTTTCCTTGCCTGTGATTTTTTCGATTGTGATTTCATAAACGCCTGTCATACTGCCCGATTTCTCTATGCACCTTTTTCCGCTTTCGATAAATTCGGGAGCATATTTTTCAACAATCAGTTCAAGACCTCTGTTCTTGTTTTTAACCGATTTTGCAATCGTACCGAACACAACCGCACTTTCGTATTTTGAAGTCAGTTTTGCACCGTCAATTCTGTTGTTTTGAACCGTGCAGAACGAAACCTTGTTGCTGTATTCAACATTTTTCAGTTTCAAGCCCGAATTCGGAGCGCAATGGAAATAAATTTTGTTGCCCTCAACGGCAAAATTTACAGGCACACCGTAGGGATAGCCGTCCTCCCCGATTGTTGACAAAATGCCGTATTCACCGTTTTTAAGGATTTCATAGGCTCTTTCTTCGGTAGTTTCCCTGTCTTTTCTACGCATCTTTTCGTTCATTATTCAACTCCGATATCGTTCATAACCATGCCCGTAATCATCTTCGGATAGAAATATGTTGACTTCTGCGGCATCTTTTCGCCGGCGGCGGCAACATCACGGATTTCGGTTACTCTTGTCGGATTAAGCACAAACGAGCATTGGAACTTGCCGTTGTCAACGCCCTCAACAGCCTCTGAGAAGAACTTTGTGTATGTAAGATTAATCTGATTTGCCATATTTTCCTTATCAATGCCGAAAATTCTTTCAAGCACAAGTGAATGGAGAACGGTAACATCAAGCTGCCTTGACGGTTCGCTCAATTCGGGAAGAAGCTTGTCCATAATGTCAAGATTTTTCAGCACGAGCCTGTACCATTTTCCGTTTCCGACATAGAATCCGAATGCCTTTTTGCCCTCGTCATAGAGCTTTGCAAGCTCGCTTTCCATATTGTCCGTACCGTTCATTTCGGTTACATCAAAATATTCCCTACAACCGTCAAGAACTTTTTCAACATTAAAGTCCGGCAAATCACGCACAAGGCGGTGTGTCGGGAATACAACAAGTCCCGGATGCTCCATGTCAACAAGGTAAATCATCTGATAATCACAAGGATCGCCAACCTTTGAAAGACCGTTTTCACGGCAGTAGTTTCGATAGTTTAGAGCGGTTTCATAGCGATGGTGACCGTCTGCAATATAGAGCTTTCTGTCGGCAAAATCTGCACAAAGCTTTGCGATTACATTTTCATCCGTAACAATCCAAAGTCTGTGAGTAACACCCTCACCGTCGGTAAATTCAAGCTTTGGTGTGCCCTTAGATTCATTATCAATTGTTGCAAGAGTTGTATGCTCGCTGTCCATATAAAGGGCATAAATCTGACTGAAATTGCAGTTTGTTGCCTTCATAAGATTAAGTCTGTCCTCTTTAGCCTTGGAAAGAGTGAACTCGTGCGGAAGAATGATTCCCTTTTCAAACTCTTCAAGATGAACACGGGCGATGATACCCTTGATGCTCTTGCGTTCGCCGTAAGCCGTGAATTCTTCCTCATAAACATAGATTGCAGGCTTGTCCTCGCTCACAAGAACACCCTTGTTCCGCCACATATCAAGAATTTCTCTTGCCGTCTGATACGGGTTTTCGCCCTCTTTCGGAAGCTCAAGCCGAATGATGTTATACTCGTTTTCACTGATATAACCGAGTCTTTGTTCCTCGCTTATGATGTCATAAGGCGGACAGCAAAGCTGAGAAATTTCGCCTGCTTTTTCCGTGTTGTAACGCATTCCTCTGAACGCTTTTATTTCTGCCATATTAAAAACCTCCAAATTATTTTTCGGTCAAGTGTATCTTCACCGTCCGTATAAGGCAATTATAACACAAACAGTTGATTTGAACAAGTGAAAAGTAAGTTTATTTAAATTTACTGTGCAAAACCACAATGAATATTACGGCATAAAAATCATTGACAATCAAAGGAAAGTTTGATATAATATTTTTTGCGTAAGCTGATTACGATATTTGACATTGCATAAACTGTTTGTCAAATGAAAACAGAATACGCGCCAATAGCTCAGTTGGTTAGAGCTACCGGCTCATAACCGGTCGGTCCGGGGTTCGAGTCCCTGTTGGCGCACCAAAAAAGAAAGTACTCAAACGAGTGCTTTCTTTTTATTTTACCGTTATGCGTGAACAGGGACTCGAAGGCGAGCGTTAAGAAAACAGTCCGGCGGACTGTTTTTAGCGAGAGCGTTGATGAATTTTTAGCTTTGAACAAGCCGCAACAAGCGAGGTAGAATAACTTAGATAGATAAAACACCTGTTGGCGCACCAAAAAAGAAAGTACCCAAACGGGTGCTTTCTTTTTTGGTTTTTACTCTATCTTTTTCCAACAATACTTTTTCATAAAATCTGCAATTACGGTTATATCTTCACCCTCATAGTATTTTACAAGCAGTCTTTTAAATTCAGGCACTTCCTTTTCAGGAATCACCAAAAATCCGCCACCGTGTGAAATAAGATAGTGATTTGCAAAAATTACAGAGGCACGCTTGTTACCGTCAAGAAATATTTGTGTTTTCATACAATAAAGGCACAACTTAATTGCCGTATTGATAACTTCATCACTTTCTTCTATAATTTCACGGATTTTTTCTTTTACATCCAACTCATTAGGCAACGGTGGAACATATGAAGAACCTCCGATAGTAACCGGAACTCCTCTAATTCTTCCGCCTTCCGCAAAAAATCCTTCATTAACAACTCTTGCTATATGGCTGAGCATATAGTAATCGGAACGACTTGCTATTACATCACGATCCAAAATAAATTCCCATGCGTGTTTTAAATTCAAAATTTTCTGAACATCTGTTGCAGTCACACCAGAAATTTTACCGTTATCTATGATTTCTTCAGTTTGTGGGAATGATGTAGCAACGCCCTCAAGAACAGCCTGATCATATATATTCATTTTCATATTTGCACGGGCAAACGCAATATTGTTTATAACATCAGAAGAAAGTTCATCTTCTGAATATCCCGCATTTGCAAGTTGTTTATCTATACTACGAAGTTCTTTCCTGATTTCACGGGCTTCTCTGGCATTGCGGAGGAGCAAATTATATAATTCTTCCGTATATGCACCTACATAAGTTGATGTCTGTTTTCCTGCAACACGCTTTCTCACATAAAGATATTTTTCATTACCTCGTTCCTTAATTTCGGGAGTTCCGTCATACGGCATTAAATTTAACCTTGCATTAAGGTCAGCACGGCTTCTTAGTAACTCTTGTATTTCATTGTATTTTGCAGCCATTATAATTCTCCTTTGGGGTACATTCTCTTGTAAAAGTATAATACAATTCTCCCCAACAGTCAATGCACCTTGGGGAACATTTTTGCATTTTAAAGCCTAATTCGTTCCCCAATAATAAATTTCAAACATATTATATCCTACTCAAGTTCTTTTATGAAATCCATTAACACCAACAAATTCCAAAACAACCCTTATCTCACAAACGGATAAGGGCTGTTTTTATTCATTAATTTTACTCTTTTTGAATTCGAGATATTTTATATAGTCAAGCACATCGCCACATTCCTCTTTTGTAAATGACTGCGGAAGAGAAAAAGAGCGAATGTTGCGGTTAAACGAGAGCGGTTCGTCAATCAGACCGATGAGATAGTCAACCGACACATCAAAAAGCCTTGCAATGATTATTTTTGAATTATCATCGGGATCACTGCGGTTACATTCGTATGATGATATTGTGTAGTGTGACACGCCCAAAAGCTCCGCAAGCTGTGCCTGCGACACGCCGTGGTCTTTGCGAAGTTCCGGAGGAATCGGACAGAATTCTTGAAGATGACATCATCACAATTTGGGGTGAATGTGACGGCTTGTACTCTTATGAAAGCGTTTTAGGAAGTAAAGTATCCTTGCCGAAAATTGATGTAAAATATTATTCAATAGACAATTAAAAAAACAGGCTGTACGCAATTTTGTACAGCCTGTTGTTTTGTGTAGGTATTAAAATGTAGCGGCGAACCGTGTTCTCCACTACTAAACATCGGTAACTTACTGACATCTATATAATTTTGTTTTACATAAATTCTGTGCCTTTACTTGCGTGGGTCCGATTAACCTCGCTATATTTTCCGTTTTTCAATTTTTAACTTAATTTGAATCAATGTCCGTTCTCCGTAATTCTGATTGCAACGGCGGTGACATCGTCCTCACGGTCGGCCTTACGGTGCTTTACCGCCTCGTCAACAACAGCCTTTGCAAGATCCTGGGTACTGCCCTCATTCCATGTGCGAATAAGCTTTTCGAGCCATTTGTCATCGCCCGTAATTACACCGTCTGATACCATAACAATCATATCCCCCGTTGTCAGATTTACCGTGTCGGTTGAAAATTTTATACCGTTTAGAATTCCTGCAGGAAGCGACGGCATTTCACGAACCGTTACCCTGCCGTTTTTCTTTACAAATGTTACGGGTGCGCCTGCCTTTTTGAAGGTGGTTTTGCCGGTGTAGAGGTCAACACTTGTAACATCAACCGTTGAAAGTGATTCGTCCTCACTTTTCACCATGAGGGCGGAGTTCACAATCTGCAAACAGCTGTCGGCTGAAAGTCCCGCCCTTAGCAGTCTTGTCATAACAGACGCCGCCATATTGCCGTCAACGGCAGCTCTGCCGCCCGTACCCATACCGTCACACACGAGCGCATATGTTTTGCCGAAACCGTCATTAAAATAATTTATGCAGTCACCGCAGAGCTTACCGTTGTCGGCGGTGTGCTGGTCGCTTCCGATTTCAACATCAAACACTGGCATTTCGCACATTGCAATACGGATTCTGTTGCCCTCACGGCTGATTGTCGGAAGGTCAAATCTTCTTCCGCAACAGCGTGAAATCTCACGCATAACCTCGCCCTTAGAAAGCTTTTCGGACTTATTCGAAAGCGTAAGTTCCACGCTCATTCTTCCGCTGTTTGACACAAGGCAGATGCACTCCTCAAGAATTGCACCGAGGCTTGTGAGGGCGCTGATTATCCGTTGTGCAGATTCGTTATCGCACCGCATTGTGTTGCGAAATTCATCAGCCAAATCGTGGAGAATATCGCCGATTCCGGAAAACTGCCCTGCAACAACGCTCCGCACATCGGTAATCCTTTGTTGTGCCTCAAGCGCCGACTGATATTCACGGTAGTTTGCGTTCATTGAACGGGCAATTTCGCCTTTTTTACAGCAGTTTTTTACGAAAGATTTTTCAACATCTCTTTCGCCTATTGTGCCGTTCGATTCAAGATACTCTTCAAGCCTTGCAAAATCGTCACGGGTGACACCGCCCTTGTGTTCATAGCAGTACATTTTCAGTCCGCAGGTTTCGCAGACTTCATTTCTTGTACCCTCACAAACAGCGTCAAATGTGGGCGAATAGAGCTTTTTCATCTTTTCAGAAACTTTTGAAACATCGTTTTTCACATTGCCGACTGCCTTTGAGGCAAAGTCGAGTCGCATAACAATATTTTTTCGCAGAGCCTCTCCGAGCGATGTATTTTTGTCGCTTGAAAACACGGGCGAAATCACATTGCCGACCTCTTTCGGAAGTACCATAAACACCGCACTTGCGGCAAGGCTTTCAACAAGCACACCCGACGGTGCTCCGAACTGCGAACCGAACGCAAGGCACATCACACCGTTTGAGATTACAAAGGCAATCGCACAGCCCAATTTTCCGAGCTGTGAAAAAAGCCCCGCCATAAGTCCTCCGAATGCAAAACCACCGCAGATGTAGCCGTTCTCCCTTGATGCAATGCTGAAAATCGCCCCTGTTGAAATTCCGCTGATTGCACCGCCCGTAACCGAGCCGTAGCGTGAACAGAGCAAAATGACGAGCATTGCAATAATTCTGCCGAGCGAGATATTCTGCCAAGCAATACTGCCGAAAGCCAGAATCAGGATACACCCCGACATAACCACGCTTGCGGTTTCCTGTTGCGAAAAAACTTCAAAACTTCTGTTGTCGCCTGCAAGGTGCAGTGCTGTGCTGATAAAATATGCCGCCGCACCTGCAATTACCGCCTCGGTTACGCAATCGGCAAAGGTTGTCAGCGTGCTTGTGCTTACAAAAAGCAGCGAAACACCCGTTGCAAAAATCGGAACAAATGCCACAAGCGGAGCAAAAACCTTGCTTTTTGTAACCTTGTCAAGATCACCGAGCAGCCACCGCAGACCGCCTATTGCCGCCACAACGGCAAGGTAACGAAAGCTGTCCGAGGGTTTGAGCAGGACATAGCCGAATGCCGTGCCTAAGAGTGATGACAAAAGATACTTTCTCGGAACTGCCGCCGCAAATGATGCCCCGAACGGTGCAAGGCTTCCGAGAACCGCTCCCCGTGACACCAAAATTCCGCAGAGCAGACAACCTGCGTTTGTGAGCATTTTCCGCATAAAATCGCCCTGAACAGCGTCCTGTCTGCGAGCCAAAGTAGTTTTTGCTTCCATAAAAATCAACATCCCTTTAATGATTTACTTCTTTTTGTATTTTTATTATAGGATATTATGGGTAACAGTTTTGTCTTTTTGTGAATGAGAATTTTTATATTCTTTTGTAGAAACAAAGCTTTGAAAAAACTTAATAAAGTAATTACGCAAAAGATTGTTCAACATTAAAAAAAGCCGTTGTTAAAATTCTGATTTTGCATTATAATGGAGTAAACCAAAGTGAAAGGACAAACAAAATGATTATAATGTCAGTTGACCTCGGAAAAGCACGCACAGGCATTGCCGTATGCGACAAAACCGAGTTTTTAGCGTCGCCATATACGGTTATTTTTGAAAAGTCACCGAAACAGTTGCTTGAAAAGGTGTCAAATACAGCCAAAGAAACAAAAGCCGAGCTTATTGTTGTGGGACTTCCGAAAAATATGGACGGCAGTGAGGGCGAAAGTGCACAGAATGCCAGAGCGTTTGCCGAAAATCTGAGCAATGAAACAGGCATTGAATGCGTTATGCAGGATGAGCGTGGAACAACAATTACGGCTCACAATTTTCTCAACACCACAAATACAAGAGGAAAAAAGCGTAAAAATGTCGTTGACGAGGTTGCCGCCACAATAATTCTTCAGGATTATCTTGACAAAAGAAAATCGGGCTTAAACAAATAAAATCATAAAAGATTTACCCTTCCGATGATTTCGGAGGGTTATTTAATGTACATTTTGAGAATTTTGTTGATTATTGTAATTATTTATGGTAGAATTTTTTCGGAGATTTAATCTCTGATTTTACTTGAGAGAGGGATTCTATGTTTTGTCCGAATTGCGGAAATCAATGTCCTGACGGCACAAAATTCTGTCAGTCATGCGGTACACCGCTCACAAACAATCAACAGCAAAACACTCAGCCTGATTTTAACAATCAGCAGGCTAATTATCAGCAACCGAATCAGTATCGGCAACCGATGTACAATCAACCGTATCAGCAGTACCCACAGTATCCCGATAAATTCAACGGACATCAGATGGGTTGGTACAAATTTCTGATTTACTTTGCACTTTTTGCAGGTGCGTTCTTTAATGTATGCTATGCTGTTTTGTACATGACAGGCAGTATTTACGAAACCGAGCAAATTGATCCGCTTACCGTATATTCACTTTATCCGGGTGTAAAAGCGGTTGACATCGTGTATGGCATATTGCTTCTTGTACTTGCCGTTTTTATGATCGTAACCCGTTTTCAGCTTTCAGGATTGAAAAAGAACGGTCCGAAAATGATTGTTGCACTTTACGGTCTTAATATTGCCATTGCGATTATTTATGCCATTTTAATTTCATGCACAACAGATTACATGGCATTCGATGCGTCAACAGTCGGTCAGTGCGTTATACCGATTGTTATGGCAATTGTCAACAAGGTTTATTTTGACAGAAGAAAAGATATTTTCGTGAATTAAATTATGTTGAGAATTTTATAACCTAAAATTCAAGCACGCCGCAGTTTTTCTCACTTGAAACTGCGGCGTGCTTTTAAGTTAAATGCTTTAGTACTTTTAAGTACTATAAAATCATTGTATCACCCATTTATGATAAAGTCAATAGTACCGATAGATACTATGCAGGGTGATAATATGTATTTTAAAAGACTGCGTGATTTGCGAGAAGATCATGATATGAAACAAAGTGAAGTTGCCGAATATTTAGGAATTCAGCAGACGGTCTATTCACGCTACGAAAGAGGATTTCAGTCAATTCCTGTTGAGCATTTAATTAAACTGGCTGATTTGTACAAAGTTTCCACAGATTACATTCTCGGCAGAAAATAGTTACAAATTAAAAATTAAAGTCGGGTAGCAGATTTTCAATGCAAAATTTCTGTTTCCCGACTTTTTTATTTGTGATACGGCGTGCCGCCGCACCCAATTCGTGTAGATAGTTTGTAATGTAAAAAACTTATTATGCCCGAGCGAAAGTTTTTTAAAATTGAAAGTTGTTGCTGGCAAATGATAGTGTATTAGTATTTTCAAATGTGTAACCGCAAAAAGCCGCAAAAAGCCGTTATAACTGTAAATTTAAAGATAAAAGCGTGTAAAATCACCGTTACAAAACGGATGAATATGCATTAAAATGAACCCCCGACCGTGCTATAAATTATGTACTGTCGGGGGTTCGTTTTAGCGAAATTTATTCTGCTGTTGCTTCATTTTGTAAGGGGTTTTTCATTTTTTCAATCAAATTGTTAATATCGCTGTAAGTTGCCTTTTTTGCCTGTTCAATGATTTCAATTGTACTTTCAAATTTATCTACAATGTTTAATAAAGTTTGTTCATTAACGGCGAAGGATAAATTTGCAGTGCTTTTTGTAATATATGAGTACCTGCACTTATTCAATTTAAGGTACTGAGAAAATGCATTACAAAGGTTTGCAGATAAAGTATCAATACGATATGCAAGGCATAATAAAAAACGGGTTGTGCTGTATTTTGCATCATCAAATTTTGGAATACCGCACAACTTTTTCATACTAAGTAAGTCGCCCATGTACGGCTTGATAAACAAAAATAATGTTTCATCATCATACTCCCCAGATGAAATAATATGAAAATCCGATAAAATACGCTGTGCGTTTTCATTGTTTTTCGCATCTGTTGTCAACTTATTAACCTCAATGTCAATACACGATTTAACATTTTTTTCAAGATTATCAATAGCAGAAGAAACGGTTTCTTCATACTGCTTATAAATTGCCTCGGTTCTTCTGTTAATTTCCTCCTGAGAGTAAATAGTTAACGCTTTTACAGATTTAATTTTGTTCTGAAAATCTGTAAACTGTTTGTTAAGCTGTTCAATAGTGTTGTTGATTTTGTCTTTAATCATTTTTGTTGCTCCTATCTTTAAATATTGTTTAAATGGTTTTTAAAGGTTGTTAAATGCCATTTCTTCGCTTACAAATGGTGTTATAGCTACGGCAAGTTCTCGACCGTCTATATCGAAATGTGTTTGAATATTTCCTTCTGCCTTAAATGGTTTATCATTAAAGTTAGAAAGAGCCTCTTCTATTCCTGATATTTTGCTTGCCATATCCATTTTTAGCGAAACATTAGCTTTTTGTTCAATAATCGCCCTTGGGATAATAGGTTGAATAGCTGCACGCATTCGTGCGACAAGATCGTCTGCAGAAACAGCGGCTTTCATACGCTTTGTAAAAGTTGAAGCAACTTTATCAGCTTGTTTATAAAGTTTTGGTGTTTCATTTTCAAGACCTTCCTGACCGCCTTCAAGAGTATAACCGAAAATCTTCTTAAATACCTTTGAAGGTGAATGCTCATCAAACATTTTTTTAAAAATATTGATAACACCGCCTGAAATTTCTGAGGCCTTAGAATAAAGCGAGTTCTGTTTTTCGGTTAATCCGTTCTCTGCTCCGTTCATTGCATCTTCAAACTTTTTCTTTGTTTCATCTTCCATACCGTCAAACGCTCCAAGAAAAGCTAAAGTAATACCTTTTGCCTTTGTATCTGTTTCGCCCGTGTACTGCTCATAAAGTGCCATGAATGATTCAAATGCAGTCAACTGATTTTTGTACTTTTCATCAGATAAAACCTTACCTTGTTTGTTTCTGATTTCACCGAGTTCTTTGCTGTACCTTGCATTTTCTTCTTCTTCGGCTTTTTCTTTGTTTGCAAGTGCAGTACCTGCCATAAGAGATTTTTGAGTATCAGTTAAATTTTTGTTGCTTATTTTGTAAAGCTCAGCATTATAATTACTTGCTATATCAATAAGCTTTTGTTTATGCGTTTGCTCAGCATCGTTTTCATCTTGATTTAATTCCTTTAAATCTTTAGTTGCACTCTTCAACGCTTCTGCTCGGTTATAATAACCGTCTTTGATAATTTTAAGAGTGTCCCCAGCTTCTTTATTGGCTGCACTTATAGCCTGTTGATATCTTTTTTCAGCAGCCTGTACATCGGCATCATGTTGCTTTTGAGAATACTCTTTATCGGTATCAAGTCTATTATTTAGCAAAGCTACTTCTTCGGTATATTGTTCTTTTGCTTTCGAGATTACAGTTGACCTTGTTTCTTCTGCGGTATTTGTTAATTCTTTGGCTCTCTGTGTATATTCTTCAAGTGATATATCGGAAGCCTTATTCAAAGCCTCAGCTTGTACTGTAACTACTTCCTGTTTAGCTTTTTCAACAGCTAATTCCTGTTCGGAAAGTTCATGCATCTTTTTGAAAAGTTCTTCAAGTCGCTGAATTTCACCGCCTGTAAGTTCTTTTCTGTTTTCCGCTGCATTCTTGCATATTTCGGTGATTTCGGATTGCACACTATCCATATTATCAGATAATGCCTGTTTTTTATCATCTGAGATAATAATATTTTCATTGAAATCATCGAATATGTTACCTGAACTTTTGATATCGCTCATAAAATCGCTAAATTTTGTACCGATATCCTCGTATGATGAACCGAGGTCATCATTTACCGACTGTAATTTTGTTTCTGATCTTGCAAGTTCATCAGTTGATTTTGTTGCATCACCATTCGCAGCTGAAAAAGCCGTTATTCCTGCGGTTAACGCTGTAATGCCTGTCAAAACAATTGCAGCTGGATTTAATGACATAGCCATATTCCAAGCATATTGGGCAGCTGTTGCAAGTGAAATTTCACCTGTTAAAGCACCTACTGCAATTTGTTTAAGTGTTATAGTACCGATGCTTGAAGCTTCTGCAAGGCTTTCAGCAGTAACCGCTGCCGCATGACTTTTAATTAATGCAGTAACAGATGAAATAACCTGCCACGATTTCCAAGCAGTAACGGCACTTGCCGCTAAAGGTAATAATACATTTAAGTTGTCAGCCACAAAATCAATAGCTTTAGCAAACGGGGGAATAACTACCTTTGATATATTTGTAATAGTCTTACTGAGGTTTGTTATCAATGTTTTAACAGTATTGATAGCTTTTCTCAATCCACCGTTTTCAAACGATTTCTTTATTGTGTTTATTGCTTCTTTAACTGGTAATTGAAGTTCTTTAGGCAATAGTTTTGTTAAATTGCCTGCAAGTTCTGAAACAATTTTTTTAGCGGCTGTTGCAAGTTGCGGTGCTGATTTAATAATTCCGCTAACAAGAGTTTTGATAATATTTACTGCAGATTTTGCAAGTTTTGTTGAATTATCCGCAATACCATTAACAAAAGACTGCATAAACTTAATAGCAGCATCAATCATTTTGGGGGCAGCTTCTGCAGCTTTAACTGCCAACTCCCCAAATATAGAACCTGCCTCTTTTATCATTCCTGATAAACCGCCGCTTGTAAATGCCTTTGTTAGTTTGCTAACATAGTTTTGTGCTTCCTTTGCGGCATCGGTTAGAGGTTCTGACATACTTTCATAGATTTCAATACTTAATCCCTCAAGTCCTGATTTAAGTATTGTAATTTGACCTTGCAAATTATTCTGCATTGTTTCAGCCATTGCCTTAGCTGAGCCGTCTGCATTATCAATATTTTTTACAAGTGTATTAAAATCTTTATCACTTGCATTGACGATAGCAAGCATACCTGACATAGCTTCTTTGCCAAAAAGAGTACTTGCAGCGGCTGTTTGTTCTGTTTCGGATAAACCGCTAAACTTTGTTCTAAGTTCTTTGATAACATCAATTAAAGGTAATGCTTCGCCATTTGCATCGGTCATACTTATTTTGTATTTATCCATTACCTTTTGCATTTCTTTTGTCGGAGAAGCAAGATTAGATAAAGCTGTTTTAAGGCTTGTGCCTGCCATACTACCCTTAACGCTTGCATTAGCCATAAGACCAAGGGCAACAGATACATCTTCAACGCTGTAATTCATAGCACCCGCAAGAGGTGCTACATATTTAAAACTTTCACCGAGCATAGATACATTTGTATTTGCAGAACTTGAGGTTTTTGCAAGAACATCGGCGAAATGTGTGCTATCAGAAGCCTTTAAGCCAAATGCAGTAATTGCATCGGTAACTATATCAGAAGTAGTTGCAAGGTCAAGACCGTCCGCAGCGGCAAGCGACATAATGCCGTCAATACCGTTAAGCATTGATTTAGTATTCCAACCAGCCATAGCCATATATTGTAAAGCCTCGGCTGATTCGGAAGCAGAAAACTTTGTTTTTGCTCCCATTTCTTTGGCCTTGTCGGTAAGGCTCTGCAAGTCTTTACCGCTTGCACCGCTGATAGCCGATACTTTCGACATTGCCGCCTCAAAAGATGAGCCTACTGTTGCCGCTGCTGTTGCTCCTGCTCCAAGAGTTGTAGCTATACCGGCAAGCGTTGTAGTTATTGCTGATACACCTGTTTTTGCAAGTCCTTTTAATTTATCAATACCCGTTTTAAAGCCACCGGTATCAATTTTTGTATCAATTTTAATTGAACCGTCATAAGACATTTTTCTTTTCACCTCCAAAATACGAAAATAAAAAAAGGATTTCAACATTCATCGGCACCAATGGCACTACTTGAATAATTGAAATCCTTTTATTGACTTAAAGAATAAAGAACTATCTATAACAAAACAACTGTTTTTTATAAACACAATTGCTAAATAGATTTAATGAACTTAATTGACAAAAAGTTAGCTGTTTGTTTTTTGTTCTTTTCTTATCAAACAAAGTAAGCTATCAGTGCTGATATTTGTTGTTTTGCATTATTCTTCTATTTCCGTCAGTAATTTCCTTAGATATCTTGCGGTTATTCCATATTTTTTTACTAATTGTCTTTGTGATAAACCAGCATTGAAATCATTTTTTATTTTTTCATTTCGTTCCATTTTTAACACTTTATCAATTTTGGGAACGAAAATGGTTTCACCGCCGTAAGTCATCATTAATTTATATATGCTTTCTGGATCTAAGCATTCCAATAAATCTTGAACGCTTATTTGTGGGCTTTTTTCAATTAGCTTTAAAATGTTTTCACTTGGTTTATTCATATGTATCACCTCACACATTCATTTTAATATTAAAACTGGAAAAATGACAGAGGAAGAATATCCTGTAATTGTTTCCTCTGTTATCTTCTGTAACAATCGTTATACTTATTTTAATGCAGTATGGTTCATAAAATTAGAAATAAATCTATATCCTTTGTGGCTTAATTTCACATTATCACTATTTTCCTTATTAGTAAGGTAATACTTATTCAAAAGGTAATTTATGATTTTTTTAAATTCTGAATCTGATTTTATAAAAATAAATTCACCTTTCAATGTTCCTATGTCAATGAAATTATGTACTCCTCCAATTATATAGATAAAATACAGAGCCTTTCTTGCGTTGGTGCGAAATGCTTTTCTGTTCATCTTGTACCTCACGGCTTTAAACCTTCTTTAATGAGCATTAAAGCAAATTTAAAACCTAAAATAAAGCGTTCGGTTTCTATTTTTGTATCAATCGAACATTGTTCCCAGTATGCATTGTTATATAATTCTAACTGTTCTGATGAAAGTGTATCAGTAAATTTTTCCTGCTCTGAATTAGCTGCAATCATTTCTTTTACTTCGTTTGAATTGTTGCCTAATTTATCATTTATAACAGTGTGGAACAAAGTTGATAGAATCGGATTTTTGCCCTCTGTGTAATTGTTGGGGTCTAATAAATCAAATTCAGACATATTGATATTAAAATCTTTCATAACTGTTTTATCCTTTCATTTCAAAGTGATAGCGAACAGCGTTTAAAACCCTTTTAAATTCGTTTAATTTGCATTGTATAAAAATATCGGTGTAACTTTACCTTTAATTGCAAAAATCAAATACAAGCCATTTTAAACGCTGTTTTGTTTTATGTACTCTTGCAATACTTGAAATTAAGTGATATAATAAGTTTACTTCGGGTGATATGAAGTAAACTTATAAAGGTGGTTGTTATTGCAGTAACAACTGCCTTTTCACTTTTTATCATTTTTATAAGATTTATGATTGTATGTTGATGAAATTCAATTGCACTTTTCTTATCTTCCAAAGTGTTGCCCCCTTATGCTCATTCTTCTTGCAGCTTCTTCAAGGTGGTCAACCGTTAAACTTTGACCGAACGCAGCGGCGATATTTGCAGCGTTTTTATACTGTTTAATCATTAAACGCAAGCCGCCTTTGTTCTGTGCAACCTTTTTCAGATACTTGATACATTCTTCTGAAACATCAAGACCGCTGAAAATATTTCGTATATCGTCAAGGCTATACTTGTTTGTCAGTTCACAATGTAAGCCGATACGGCTGTAGAGCTGGTCGAATTCCTGTTCTCTTCTGCCGTACATTTGCTTTAATATACTGGGATTTCCTGAATAAACTAAACCTATTCCGATTTTATCGTTAATGGCTCTTATTGTGTCAAAGGAGCGTTCTGTTAAGTGCTGTGCTTCATCTATGATAATTAAGCGGTTTGTTCCTCTTAATATATTTAATATGCTTTTCATAACCTGTGCAGTTGAACCGATAGGCTGACCGCCTATACTTTCAAGCAAAGTTAATAAAATCGCTCTCGGTGTTCCTGTGGTTGCATCAGCTTCAATATATATAACTCCGTTATTATGTTCGGCATAATGCTTTAAAGCTGTTGTTTTTCCGCAACCAGCCGGACCGTAAAGCAAAAGAATTTCGTTTGAAGCATGAGCCATTTGCAAGCAGTCGGTTATTTGCTGTGTGTTCAAAAGGGTTTCGCAATAGTTTGGGTTTGGTGTTAAAGCCTTCCGTACGGCTCCAATATGTAAATACTGTTTTACCTTTTCAATTACTTTTTGGTTATCACCTGTATAACTGTTGGCAAGAAATAAAGATAAAACTGTATCGGAAATATTCAACTCCCTTGCAAGTTGTTTTTGTGTTATACCTGTTTCTGCAATATGAGTTTTTAACATTTCAACAGTTTTTAAATCATCATTAAATAGCATTTAAATTCCTCCTGCTTGTTTGTAAAATTCCGCTATTCGTTTATCTGCTTCACGGCTATTAAATATATTTTCCTTTTTCGGTACTTTTTCCGCTGCTGTGTTTGTATTTTCGTTTTCGTCCTCTTGCTTCATCTTTTCAGCCTGAGCATATGTTACGGGTGTAAGCTGAATAACATTGCCTTTTGTACTGACATCTTCAAAACGGTCTGATTTTTTATTTACATATTCATCAACTGAAGGAATTGTAATATCGGTTTCAAGGTGTTCTCTGACAAATTTATTTTTTGCTTTCTTCTTGTGTTGAAGTTCCTTGATATATTCCATGGTAACGGGTGATTTATGGCTTGAGATTTCAACTGATTTTGCACTGCAAATCAAGTCATTGTTTTCATCAAATACATAAATCTTTCTTATATCGTCTGCATTGTATCTAGCATATACTTCTTTACCTATGTATGGTGCAAGCCTTGTATCATCATAATAATATCCGATTGCTGGTACTCTGATACCGTTTCGGCTTACCTTTATAGGCTTTGTTGTTCTCATAAAGAAAGCATTTAAAATATCTTCGTCAGCTACATAACGCATTGGCTTAGCAAAACCGCTTTTATATGCATCAATAGGTGTTGCTTTGATTGATGAATGATAGCTTGAATTATATGTTTTAATCATATTATCAACGAACTTTAAAAAATCCTTGTACGGCATAGCCTTATTTTTAAGTTTTTTATTCAGCTTTCGCATATCTTCGGGGCGGTTGTGCGGTGAATTGCCTATATATGAATCAAGAAATTTACAATATTTTTCTTCAAGTGTTCTGAAGAGTCGTTCAATTGGCTTTGCTTTCGCATTGAAAGGCAAGGCATTTGTTACCCCAATATTCATAGTATTACAGATAGATAACGCAAAACCGCTATTAAACAAATCATAGGTTTTATAGTCTTTGCCGTTATCTATTTTTATTTCATCGGGGATACCGTGTGTATAACAACCCCTTGCAAAGCTATCTAAAACTATATCAGAGTTTGGAGAAATACGATTTACCACATAGCCTACTAACATTCTTGAATGTAAATCCTCCCACGCACTAAGCCACGGACGGAAAACATTTCCTTCTTCATCAACAACAAGAACATCAAATAAATGGTGGTCGCCTATCCATAATTGATTAGAATATGTATCAGAATAATCCTGCGGAATATACGGCAAGTATTTATCTTCATAGTATTTTTTACCGTGACGGTATCTTGCAACTACTATTTCAGGGATTTTTCTAACTCTGATTTTAAATGATGAATAGCTTGGAATAGTTATACCTTGCTCTGCAAAATGTTCTTGTGTGATTTCATAACAAGCCATTATTGAAGGTCTGCTTTCACGCAAATACAATTTTTTAAAGACATCCCACATATCTTCCGTTATACGGGTTTTACCTTCCTGACCGCCTCTATTGTCTGCAAGTGCCAAAAGTCCGCCGTTCATATAGCAGCGGCACCAATATTCAAGCTGTCTTTTGGTTATAGTGCTATCGGGGTGTTCTTCGTTATGTTTGGCAATAAAGGCTTGTTGTTTGCCTTTAAAGTGATTTTCTTTCTTATATCTTAAATAGGCACAAACAATATTGTATTTAATGATAGCTTTATCACGCTTTTTACCTAAGCGTTTGTATGCTTCGTTGTCGCTGATATAATCATTAGCACCAACACCGTTATATTTATCCTGTGCCCATTGTGGCAAGCTCTCTAACAGTATTTCATACTGCTTTCCGCCTCTGCCTTTTCCTTTTGTGCAGCGGAATACATATTTTTCACCTTCGCAAAAATCTTTAATTCTTCGTTGAATAGTTCTATCAGAAGTGTCAAATAATTCGGCTACTTCTTTAACTGTAAGCCACACTATGCCACCTCCTCGAACAATTCGGCTTCACTTATGTTAAAAACATAGCAAAATAAAGCAATATACATTTTTGTAGGTGGCAAAACATTTCTTTCAAGCTGGCTAATAAATGTTTGTGTTACCTTCATTTTTTCACTTAATTCAGCTTGTGTTAAATCATTTTTTACCCTTATGAGTTTCATTTTTTTACCTAAAGTCATTAAATAAGCCTCCGTTTCATTGATTTTTTTTTCACTTGTGATATACTTATTAAGAAGTACAAGTATATTATAATGTTTGTAACAAAAGTTGTCAATAGTATTTTTTGCAATATTTGTTTGTGCCAAACATAAAGGAGTTAAAATATGAATACAATAGGCGAAAGAATAAAAGAAATAAGAAAAGATGAGCATCTAACACAAGTTGAATTTGCTCAAATATTTGGTCTTAGTCATTCGCATATTTCAAACATTGAAAATAATAGAGAAAATCCGTCTGAAACTTTATTGCTGTTTATTTGTAGTAAATTCAATGTTTGTTATGATTGGTTAGTCGATGGAACTGGAACAAGAAAAGTTATGAACGGTTATTCAAGGCGAGGCAGAATAAATAATTATAATTTAGCAAGTAAGGAATTTGAAAACAATTACAAGTTAATGAATGATGATGAAATAATAGAATATACAAATGCTGCTTTTTCTGCTTTGCAAGTGATTAGTTCAAATTTTAATACACATAAATTAAATCGATATGAAATTTTGAAAGCCCAAAATAATTATTTTAATACTATGTTTTTGATTAACAATTCCGTTAATAAACTCGACAATTTAAAGAAAATAGATAGTAACGAAAAGTTGAATTTTATACTTAAATTTAACAAAATGCTATTAAAATCAAATGAAGAATTAAAAGAACTGGTTGTTCAAATTTTACTTGATAAAGAAATAGAATTTTAAAAAGAATATTCATACATAAAAGTGAATAAATATTCTTTAAGAAACAAATTACATTTATTTTCTCATAAAAGAATATTTATGCCGTTTTTAATATAGCTAAATGTCGTTAGTGCTCAAAAATAGAAAAACACCTAAAAAGCCTTTTAATAGCCGTTTTTTAGGTGTTTTTCTCATTTTGTACGAAAAATATTAAATTTTACTAATGTTAAGTGAATATGTCGTTCAATTTCAAAAAATGGCTTAAACTCTAAATATTTTTGTTTTTACGACTAACGACATAACGACACTATCAATATTCAGTTACAAAAGTTGAAAATGGAAAATTGAAAATTGCGGTCGGGCAGACAGTTTGCAAACGAAAAAATACACGGTATGCACCATTTGGCACATACCGTGGTTTTTTTATACATTATATGTTTTCAGTTAAATCAGAAGTCCATAATTTCATCGTCTTCAAGAGCAACGATAACATCGTCTGTATCGTCATTCTCAACGATTTCTGCCTCAGAATTACTCTCAAGCTGAACATCTGCATATCTCTGCATACCTGTACCTGCAGGGATAATCTTACCGAGGATAACATTCTCTTTAAGACCGACGAGCGGATCAACCTTACCCTTGATAGCGGCATCTGTAAGAACTCTTGTTGTTTCCTGGAATGATGCGGCTGAAAGGAAGCTGTCTGTTGCAAGAGCTGCCTTTGTAATACCGAGGAGGAGCTGAGTGAATGTTGCCTCACGAAGACCTTCTTCGCCGTTGGCTATACGCTTTTTAATCTGCTCATTCTCGTAAAGAACTTCGTTCTTGTCATAGGTCTGACCTGACATAAAGCCTGTGTCGCCTGCGTCCTCAACCTTAACCTTACGCATCATCTGACGAACGATAACCTCAATGTGCTTATCGTTGATTTCAACACCCTGTAAACGGTAGGTACTCTGTACTTCCGAAATAAGGTAGTTCATGACTGCCTCGGGTCCGAGAATATCGAGTATATCGTGCGGATTAACAGCACCATCGGTAATCTTGTCACCCTTTTTGATGTGGTCGCCGTCAAATACCTTTACACGGAAACCGAAAGGAATGAGGTAAGCTCTTTCTTCGCCTGTTTCCTTGTTAAAGATAACAGCGTGCTTTGCGTTTTTGATTTCTTCAAAACGAACATCACCGTCGATTTCACTGATGATTGCAAGGCTCTTTGGTTTACGAGCCTCGAAAAGCTCTTCAACTCTCGGAAGACCCTGTGTGATATCTTCGGCAGATGCAACACCACCGGTATGGAATGTTCTCATTGTAAGCTGTGTACCGGGCTCACCGATTGACTGAGCGGCAATAATACCAACAGCCTCACCGACAGTAACAGGCTGACGGTTGGCAAGGTTAGAACCGTAGCACTTACGGCAAGCGCCGTGTTTTGCACGACATTCAAGTACCGAACGAATCTTGATGTGGTCAACACCCGAATTAACGATGATGTCAGCCTCTTTGTCGCCCATCATAACATCCTTTGAAACAAGAACATTACCGTTAGAATCGCAGAAGTCATCAAGGAGATATCTTCCGATAAGACGCTCGTGGAGTCCTTCGATAACATTTGATTCGCCTGCTTTGATGTCAAAGATTTCAAGACCCTCTGTAGTACCGCAGTCCTCTTCACGGATAATAACTTCCTGTGATACATCAACAAGACGGCGGGTAAGGTAACCTGAGTCGGCTGTACGAAGAGCTGTATCGGCAAGACCTTTACGAGCACCACGAGATGAAATAAAGTACTCCAAGATGTTAAGGCCTTCACGGTAGTTAGCTCTGATAGGAATTTCGATTGTTTTACCTGATGTATTGGCGATAAGACCACGCATACCTGCAAGCTGTCTGATCTGGCTCATACTACCACGGGCACCTGAGTCAGCCATCATGAAGATTGGGTTGTAGCGGTCAAGGTTTTTCTGGAGGGCATCGGTTACATCGTTAGTAGCCTTTTCCCAGATACGAAGAACTTCTTCGTAACGCTCCTCGTTTGAACGAAGACCCATCATAAACTCATCACGAATAACATCAACTTCCTTCTCTGCCTCGGCAATAATCGCCTTCTTCTGAGGAGGAATAACTGCGTCACAAACGGCAACGGTAATAGCACCCTTTGTAGAATACTTATAACCCTGTGCCTTAATGTGGTCAAGAACAACGCTTGTTCTTACCGGACCGTGAATTTTAATACATTTATCGATAATCTTCTTAAGACCCGATTTACCAACGAGGAAGTCAACCTCAAACTTGAATCTGTTTTCGGGGATACTTCTGTCGATAAAGCCGAGATCCTGAGGAATAGGATTGTTAAAGATAATCTTACCGATTGTTGTGTCTACAATACCGGATTCGATTTTTCCGTCAATTTCAAGCTCACGGCGAACCTTGATTTTTGAGTGAAGCTCAATGACGCCTGTCTGATAAGCCATCATAACTTCATCAACATCACGGAATACCTTTCCTTCGCCTCTCTCACCGTCCTTATCAAGTGTAAGGTAGTAAGAACCGAGGATCATATCCTGTGTAGGAACTGTAACAGGCTGACCGTCAGAAGGCTTGAGAAGGTTGCCTGCTGCGAGCATAAGGAATCTTGCTTCTGCCTGTGCCTCTGCCGAAAGAGGTACATGGACAGCCATCTGGTCGCCGTCAAAGTCAGCGTTGTATGCTGTACAAGCGAGCGGATGAAGTTTAAGAGCACGACCTTCAACAAGAACAGGCTCAAATGCCTGAATACCAAGACGGTGAAGTGTTGGAGCACGGTTGAGGAGAACAGGGTGTCCCTTGATTACAACTTCAAGTGCATCCCAAACATTGTCCTTTGCACGCTCAACAGCTTTTCTTGCTGATTTGATATTCTGCTCTGCTTTAGTTTCAACAAGGCGTTTCATAACGAACGGCTTGAAGAGTTCAAGTGCCATTTCCTTAGGAAGACCGCACTGATACATTTTGAGTTCAGGTCCTACAACGATAACCGAACGGCCTGAGTAGTCAACACGCTTACCGAGAAGGTTCTGACGGAAACGGCCCTGCTTACCTTTAAGCATATCCGAAAGTGACTTGAGGGCACGGTTGTTAGGTCCTGTAACCGGTCTGCCTCGTCTGCCGTTGTCGATGAGTGCGTCAACTGATTCCTGAAGCATTCTCTTCTCGTTGCGGATGATGATTTCAGGTGCGTTAAGCTCAAGGAGCTTTTTAAGTCTGTTGTTACGGTTGATAACTCGGCGATAGAGGTCGTTAAGGTCACTTGTTGCAAAACGACCGCCGTCAAGCTGAACCATAGGACGGATATCCGGCGGAATTACCGGAACAACATCGAGAATCATCCACTCGGGACGGTTGCCCGACATTCTGAAGCTTTCAACAACATCAAGTCTTTTAAGGAGTCTTACTCTCTTCTGACCCGATGCAGTTTCGAGTTCTTCTTTAAGTGAAGCGGAAAGAGCATCAAGGTCAATCTCGGCAAGGAGCTTTTTGATTGCCTCGGCACCCATACCTGCTTCAAAGTCATTTTCATACTTCTCACGCATATCATTGTACTCACCCTCGGTAAGACACTGATACTTTGCAAGGTCACGGCAGTCGCCGGGATCTGTTACGATGTACTGTGAGAAATAGAGTACATTCTCCAAAAGCTTGGGAGAAATATCAAGCATAAGGGCAATTCTTGAAGGAATTCCCTTGAAATACCAAATGTGCGACACGGGAGCGGCAAGCTCAATGTGTCCCATACGCTCTCTTCTGACCTTTGAACGGGTTACTTCAACACCGCAACGGTCACAGATTTTACCCTTAAAACGGATTCTCTTGTATTTACCGCAGTGACATTCCCAGTCCTTTGTCGGTCCGAAAATGCGTTCGCAGAACAAGCCGTCTCTTTCAGGCTTGAGAGTACGATAGTTAATTGTCTCGGGCTTTTTAACTTCGCCGTAAGACCATTCTCTCATCTGCTCAGGAGAAGCAAGTCCGATTTTAATTGAGTCAAAAACATTATTATCTATCATTGCATTTCCTCCTTACATATCGTCACTGCCAAAGTCATCGCTGAAATCATCCGATGTGTAGCTGTCCTCTTCAACATCGGCAAGTGAATCGTCAAACATATTGCCTTCTTCGCCGCCCTCGTCAAGAGTGTAGCCGTCCATTGATGTCATTACATGGTCTTCTTCAAATTCCGGATTTGTTGCATCAACAATATCCTCGTCCTCATCAAACTTCTGCTTAATGTCAATTTCCTCACCGTCAGAGTTAAGAACACGAACATCAAGTGAAAGTGACTGGAGTTCCTTAATAAGAACTCTGAATGACTCAGGAATACCCGGAGCAGGAATATTCTGACCTTTAACGATAGCCTCGTAGGTCTTAACACGGCCGACAACATCGTCCGACTTAACTGTAAGAATTTCCTGAAGTGTATAAGCAGCGCCGTAAGCCTCAAGTGCCCAAACTTCCATCTCACCGAAACGCTGACCGCCGAACTGGGCTTTACCGCCGAGTGGCTGCTGTGTAACGAGAGAGTAAGGACCTGTGCTTCTTGCGTGGATTTTTTCATCAACGAGGTGATGAAGCTTGAGGTAGTACATATAACCTACTGTTACAGGGTTATCGAAACGCTCGCCTGTACGGCCGTCAACAAGCCATGTCTTACCGTCCTCGCTGTAACCTGCGTCTTTAAGACACTGGAAAATGTCCTGCTCATGAGCACCGTCAAATACAGGAGTCATAATCTTCCAGCCAAGTGCCTTTGCGGCATAACCGAGGTGAACCTCAAGAACCTGACCGATGTTCATACGAGAAGGTACGCCCAACGGGTTAAGTACGATGTCAAGCGGAGTACCGTCAGGAAGGAACGGCATATCTTCCATTGGGAGAATTCTTGAAATAACACCCTTGTTGCCGTGACGACCTGCCATCTTATCGCCTACGCTGATTTTTCTCTTGAGTGCAAGGTAAACTCTTACAACCTTGTTTACACCGGGCTGGAGTTCGTTTCTGCTGTCTGCACGGGTAAACACCTTAACATCAACAACAGTACCGCATTCACCGTGAGGCACACGGAGAGATGTATCTCTGACTTCTCTTGCCTTTTCACCGAAGATTGCACGAAGGAGTCTTTCCTCGGCTGTAAGCTCTGTTTCACCCTTTGGAGTTACTTTACCGACAAGGATATCGCCTGCTTTAACCTCAGAACCGATCTGAATGATACCGTCCTCGTCAAGATACTTGAGAACATCTTCACCTACATTCGGGATATCTCTTGTAATCTCTTCGGGTCCGAGCTTTGTATCTCTTGCCTCTGTGTCATATTCTTCAATGTGAATTGATGTATAAACATCATCACGAACGATTTTTTCGTTGATAAGAACAGCATCCTCGTAGTTGTAACCTTCCCATGTCATAAAGCCGATGAGAGCGTTCTTACCGAGAGCAACTTCACCGTTTTCGGTAGCGGGGCCGTCTGCGAGAACTTCACCCTTCTTAACTCTCTGTCCTCTTGACACGATAGGACGCTGGTTGATACATGTACCCTGGTTAGAGCGGAGGAACTTGATAACCTCAAAGTCCTGAACTCTGCCCGAGTCATACTGTACACGAATGTTACGGGCGTCAACGCTCATAACGATACCGTCTTCCTCAGCGAGGATACAAACGCCTGAGTCTGTACCTGCCTTGTACTCCATACCTGTACCGACGATAGGAGCTTCACTGCGGAGAAGCGGAACTGCCTGACGCTGCATGTTCGCACCCATGAGAGCACGGTTTGCGTCATCGTTTTCAAGGAACGGAATCATAGCCGTAGCAACAGATACAACCATCTTAGGAGATACATCCATGAAGTCGAATCTTTCGGGAGAATACTCTACGAATTCGTCACGGTAACGACCTACGACTCTTGAATGAACAAATCTGCCGTTTTCATCAAGCGGTTCATTAGCCTGTGCAACAGCGTAGTTATCCTCAACATCGGCTGTCATATAAACAACCTCGTCGGTTACAACACCTGTTTCCTTGTCAATTTTACGATAAGGAGCTTCGATAAAGCCGTACTTGTTAATACGGGCAAATGAAGCAAGATATGAGATAAGACCGATGTTAGGACCTTCAGGAGTTTCGATAGGACACATTCGGCCATAGTGTGTGTAGTGTACGTCACGAACCTCAAATCCTGCACGATCTCTTGAAAGACCGCCCGGACCGAGGGCTGAAAGACGACGCTTGTGGGTAAGCTCTGCAAGTGGGTTACCCTGATCCATGAACTGTGAAAGCGGTGAAGAACCGAAGAATTCTTTAATTGCCGCTGTTACGGGACGGATATTGATGAGTGAGTTAGGTGAAAGCGACTCCATATCCTGTGACTGGGTTGTCATTCTCTCTCTTACAACTCTTTCAAGACGGGAGAAACCGATTCTGAACTGGTTCTGAAGAAGTTCGCCTACGCAGCGGATTCTTCTGTTGCCGAGGTGGTCGATATCATCTGTGTTACCGACACCGTGAGCAACACAGTTGAGGTAGTTGATTGTTGCAAAGATATCGTCAACCGTGATGTGGTTAGGAACAAGCTCATCTGCACGGCTTCTGAGCATTTCCTTGAGGTCATCTTCATTCTCACAGGAATCAAGAATTTCGCAAAGAACATCAAAACGAACATTTTCCTTGATATCACACTCTGCTTCTGCGTCAAAATCAACATAGCAAGCAATGTCAACCATACCGTTTGAAATAACCTTAACGATTGTTTCATCGGCAGCCTTTACATAGGCAATCTTAACACCTGCGTTTTCGATTTCAAAAGCCTTTTCCTTTGTGATTTTTTCATCACGAAGAGCCATAACCTCGCCTGTGCGTGGGTTGGCAATCGGCTCTGCAAGAACCTGACCTTCAAGACGGTTTGCAATACCGAGCTTTTTGTTGTATTTATATCTGCCTACTCTTGACATATCATAACGACCGGGGTCAAAGAACAGGTTGTTTATGTGTGTCTGCGCACTGTCAACTGTCGGAGGCTCAGACGGACGGAGCTTTTTGTAAACCTCGATAAGACCTTCTTCAACATTTGAAGCGGCATCCTTTTCGATAGTAGCTCTCATTCTTTCATCATCACCGAAATAGTCGAGAATTTCGGCATCCGTGCCAAGACCGAGTGCTCTGATAAATGATGTAACGGGAAGCTTACGGTTCTTATCAATACGAACATAAAAAACATCGTTTACATCGGTTTCATACTCAAGCCATGCACCACGATTCGGGATAACTGTTGTTGAATACAGTTCCTTACCGGTTTTATCGTGATCCATTTTATAGTAAACGCCCGGGCTTCTTACAAGCTGTGAAACGATAACACGCTCAGCACCGTTGATAACGAATGTGCCGCTTGCGGTCATCAGCGGGAAATCGCCCATAAATACATTGCTCTCTTTGATTTCACCCGTTGACTTGTTCAAAAGTCTTGCGGTTACTCTGAGAGCAGCTGAATATGTTGCATCACGAACCTTACACTCAATTACGCTGTAGTTCGGGTGATCAACATCAAGTGTGTAGTCGATAAAATCGAGAACAAGGTTGTCCTGATAATCGGTAATGCCCGAAACATCTTTAAATACTTCTTTAAGACCTTCGTCAAGCAACCATTTGTATGACGCTTTCTGAATGTCGATAAGATTAGGCATATCAATTACTTCATCGATTTTACCAAAACTCATTCTTTCGGTGTTGCCAAGCTTTACGGGTTTGACATTAACCATAGGCGTATCACTCCTTAAAAAATCTATGAAACGGGGCAAGCGGTATTGAAAATCTGCTCATAAAAAGCTCTTGACACAAAAGGATTTTTGTGATAATATCCCCTTGTCGGATAAAGTTTTTTGCTGATTTTCCCGACCTCTTCGGTACATATCCCCATTATGGTACATTTTATTATTCTATATTGAAATAATCAATAAGTCAAGAGAATTTTCGGATTTTTTTCGGATTTTACTGACTTTTTTATATTTTTACAGGTTTTATTTCCCGAAAAGAAAAATAATTCTTTTCGGGCTATTTTTTGCATCCCAATGCAACGCCCGACACGGTGTATGGTTTTAAACAGCGTGGGTAAACCACCATTCACCTATACCGTCAGTCGCAAGGCTACCGTTTGTTTTGGTTGAACAGCCAAAATAAACAAGCCATTTTTTTGTAAATATTTGTAAATATGAATTTTATATAATAAATGCTTTGGATTAAATCGAACCGATTTTACAATCGTTTTGCGGAATTTATAAAGCTTGTTTTTAAATATAATTTCTACCGTTACTAACGGGAGAACACGGTTCTCCCCTACATTTAAACAACAGCTTTTACACAAACAAAAACAGTCGGGAAGACATTGCTTTGCATTTTGCAAACTGTCTTCCCGACATTCATTTTCAATTTTCAATTTTTAATTTTTAATTACTTGCCCTTCCCCATATCATCATATCTGTCCAGAAACGAAACTTTATTATCGCCTTGTTTATATGAAATAATCGTATCGAGGTTGACATTTTCAACGCTATGGAAAATGTTGCTTTCAATCTGGGGATTGATTTTCTTCAGATTTGCTATAAGCTGTTTGATTTCCTGTCGTTTTGAGCCTGTGTTGCTGTTTGGGGAACAGGTTGTGCAGGTGTCCGTAAAACGGCACGCACATTGAATGAAATTCAGCTTGTTGTAATCTCGCCAATGCTTGATTTCAGCCTCACGAACGAGGTAGAGAGGGCGGATAAGTTCCATTCCCTCATAGTTTGTGCTGTGGAGCTTCGGCATCATCGTCTGAACCTGACCGCCGTAGAGCATACCCATAAGAATAGTTTCTATAACATCGTCATAGTGATGACCGAGTGCGATTTTGTTACAGCCGAGCTGCTTTGCCTTTTTGTAGAGATAACCTCTCCTCATTCTTGCGCAAAGGTAGCAGGGATATTTGTCAACATTGTAAACAGAGTTAAAAATATCTGTTTCAAAAACAGTTATCGGAATGTTCAGCCTACGGGCGTTGCTCTCGATTACATCACGATTTTCAACGCTGTAGCCCGGGTCCATTACAAGAAAAACAAGCTCAAACGGAAATTTATTGTGCCTTTTCAACTCCTGAAAAAGCTTTGCCATCAGCATTGAATCCTTACCGCCCGAAATGCAGACGGCAATTTTATCGTTCGGCTCAACGAGCTTGTATTCAATGATCGCCGCAGTAAATCTGCTCCAAATCGTCTTGCTGAACTTTTTGCGGATGCTCTTTTCAACATCGGTTGCATAGTCCTCATTCTCGAATTGACTTCTCAACCAACTGTAATAACCGCCCTCAAGATTCACGGCATTGAATCCGTCATCACGCAGATTTTCTGCAAGCTCGTCACTTATCTGACCGCTTTTGCAACAGAGGACAACAAGCTTGTCTTTTGGCAAAAGTGAATTATCCTCTTTGATTTTTGCAAGCGGAATATTCTTTGCACCGTCAATGTGACCGTATTCAAACGAAATTTCATCTCGGATATCGACAAGAGTATATTCCTCGTCAAGCTTCCTCACCTGTTCTATTGTAATCTGATTGTTTTCCGATTTAAACATTCATAACCCTTCAATCTCTGTTTTTGCTGTTTTTTATTGCAACAATTGTTATATCGTCAAATTGCTCCGCATTTTCGGTAAAGTCCGTCAAAGCGTCATAAACTCCGTCACACACACCTTTTGCAGTCTGTTCGGCATTTTGACAGGCAGACACAAGTCTTTCGTTGCCGAAAAATTCATTATCCGCATTTGTTGCCTCATTCACACCGTCGGTGTAAAGGCAAATTATATCGCCGTTTCCAAATTCAGCGCTGTTCACAACATATCTTGCATCATCAAACACACCGAGCATTATACAGGGCTTACATTCTAAAAATTCAGCCTTGCCGTTGCTCACCGCAACAGGCTTGTTATGACCTGCATTTATGTACAAAAAGCTGTCGCTGTTTTTGTCAAAAATCACGGCGAATGCAGTTACAAACATTCCCTCGGGATTTGACAAACAGAGTTCCCTGTTGATTTCTTCAAATGCCCTGTCGGGTTCTGCATTTTCGGTCATTTTTTCGTGGATAAGAGTTTTTGCAAAAGCCATAAACATTGCCGCCGCAACGCCCTTGCCCGACACATCGCCGACTACTGCACATACTCTGCCGTCAGGCAATGCAAAGCAATCGTAAAAATCGCCGCCTACCTGTCTTGCAGACTCCATTCTTGCCGAAACATCAAAACAATCGGCAAAAGCAACATTCTTTTCTCTCGCAATTATTCCGTACTGAATCCGCCTTGCAACCTCAAGCTCGGTTTCATTCTTAGCCTTTTCACTCGCAAGGGCGGAATTTTTTTCAACATAAGTTTCTACATCGTGAGCCATATCGTTGAAATAATCAGCCAAAAGCTGAATTTCATCGTCAGAGCCGAGTTTTATCGGCACAAACGCTTTCTTTGTATTTGTGCCGTCAGCCTTGTCGGAAAAGTATCCTCGAATTTTTTCAAAAATCAAAAGTATCGGATTATACATCTTTTTTCTGACAAACCGCATTACAAGCAAGAATACAATTGCCAGCACAACAAACAACGCAAGAACTCGCATTGCAGTATAGAAAATAATTTCCGTATAAATCTGCGTCAGCGAATAGTCCGCACCGATTAATGCGACAGGCTTGCCGTCCTTGCCTTGAATCGCTGAAAATGCCGTGTAAAAACTGCCGAAGCTGTCGTTCTGATATTCGTAAGCCGTGACAAAGTTAGGATTTTCCCACGCCTCTTTTTCAGCGTCCCACAAGCTGTGGTCAACCTCTGCACCTGCACTTCTCACATTTAAAACATTCTCGTTTTCGCTGTCATCATCGGCAACAGTCATAACATATGTAACCTTGTTTTCGTCAAAATTCGGAATGTAAATGTACATATATTCAAGGTGATTCGTCTGACAAATCCACCTCAAGGTCTTAACGGCTTTCCGATATTCTTCGGAATCGGGATTATCAAGCAATGCGTTTATATCGCAGCGTTCAAAAGTTTCTGTTGCAACCTTTGACGCACTTTCGGTCAGCTGTCGTGTAAACCGCCTTGTGCGCTGAATGTTTTCAATGCAATTGAGCGTACCCGAAACAATCACCGCCAAAATAAACAGCACAAGTATGTGAAAGAAAAGCCTTTTGAAAATCGACTTTTTGACTTTTATTTTGTCGATTGGTTTTTCGGATTTTTTCATTAACAGTCACCGCTTTCTTTCCACACACTTTTTCATCTTGTATTTTAACACGAATGTGCAATAAATGTCCACATTTTTATTCATACGGTATGTCACCGTTCCCCATTCGTGTCATAGGGGCGGATAATATCCTCCCGTCTGAAATATAGTCGCAAGGCTACCCCTACAAGTATACATTTACTTTCATATAAAGCAATATAAAGCAAAAATTGCATCAATGCCGTATTCGGGCATCTGATGCAATTCCTTTATCCGAGTATCTTCTCGAATAGATTGCGGTGGCACACCGCCGACCACAATTTTCCATTTTCAATTTTCCATTTTTAATTAAGCAAAAACAGCCGACTGCTTTGCAATCGACTGTTTAATAATCGGATTATATATCAATTACCATCTTGCGTCAAGTTCGGCTTTGGTGGCTCTTTTTTTCTTTCTTGCGACATATCTTGAATATCTTGAAAGCTTTCTGTCACGAAGGAAGAATACAAAAGCGATTGCGCCGAGGATAACTGCAACAAGCACAAACCAAAGACCTACATTTGCGGATCTCTGAACTGCGGCAACAAGAGTCGGTGTGCTTGCGGCATTTGACTTTGCAAGAGCCTTGTCGGCAGATTTTACGGACTGAACGGCAACGCTTGACGCTGTGTCCGAGTAGTTCTGATTCTTTTCGTTTGAAAGAATGAACTGCGATGCACCTGTTGAAGAAGGCATCTCAATCGGAGCGGCTGAAACCGCCGGAGAAACCTCGCCGCTTACAACCTCTGTTTTTGGGTTTGCAACTGCGTTGTCGCTGAACAGTGCGTTGTATGTTTTCTCATCAACAATACCTGTTGAATCGAGTGAATTCTGATTCTGGAAATTTGCAACGGCCTGCGCTGTATATTCACCGTAGTAGCCTGTTGCATCCATTGCAAAGTAGCCAAGCTTTATAAGCTGCTGCTGAATTGCAGTTACTTCATCGTTTTCGTCACCGTTCTGATACTGAACTGCCTCTGTTACAGGCTCTGTTGTCGCCTCTGTGGGAGCAGTTGTTTCTTCTTCGGGCTTGTCCTCAGTCTTTGTTGTTGTATCGGCTTTTGGAGCTTCGGGAGCATTCTCCGAATAAAGTGTATTTCTCGAATCGCCTGCAATACCGTCAACTGTAAGACCTGCGGCTTTCTGGAATGCCTTATAAGCCTCTTCTGTTGCGTCACCGAAGTAACCGTCAACTGCACCGTCATAATAGCCGAGGTCAGCAAGTCTTTGCTGAATCTTCTTTACCTCAGCACCCGATGAACCGTTCTTGTAAACACTCGGTGTGTTGCTTGAAGATGATGAACTGCCTGATGAACTTGAAGAACCTGATGAGCCTGATGAGCTTGAACCCGATGAACTGCTTGAAGAAGTGTTTGAAGGAGTCTTGCTCGATCTGCCCTGTGAGTCAAAGTAATATGTAGTACCGTCAATTGTTCTTGAAGTATTTACAATGTACTCGCCGTTTTCGTAGTAGTAGTAGTTGCCGTTAAAGCTTTCCCAACCGTTTGTTACATATGAAACTGCGGCAAGCTTGAACCAGTATGTCCAATTGTTATAACCGCCGATTGCCTCATAGCAAACACCGTATTCATCACCTCTTGCGTCAACCTCCATACCGTTGCCAACATAGACGCCGACATGACCGGGACGCCAAAGTCCAAGACCGTGAACATTAGGAATGCCTGCGCTTACCGAACCTGTTTCGGTAGCTGTTTCAAGCTGTGGATTACCGCATCTTTCGCCGCCGGCATATGAATAGATAAGACCTGAACAGTCAACCGCTCCGGGAGTTGAACCGCCGTAAACATATGACCATCCGCTGTTATAGGCATTGAGTGCCCATTCTGCAAGACCTGCACCCGTGCCTTTTGCACCGGCAGAAAATGAAGAACCGAATACGCATACACTTGAAAGTGTGAGAACACTCAGAATGATTGCAGTAATCTTTTTTATTCTCTGCATCGTTAATTACCTCCATTTTTTCAGAGAGTCAAAGCTCTTACAGAAAAATAACGACCGACTCAAGGTACAGTCCGTTTTAATCTGTACGGAAGATTTGACCGAAAAATTGTTACCAAATCTGACAGTAAATTACAAATCAGGTTACACCTTGATAACAACATTGTAACCATTATAACATCACCCTTTTAAAAAATCAACCCCAAAGCCCGTATTTTTTGCTAATTCGGAAAATTTGATGCAGTTTCACTCACAAAATCTTCATTTCAAGCACCAAATTAAAGCGAATTATTACAAAATTTGTAACCTTTTGTAATATTTACAGCGTACCGTCAACATAAATTTCGCATTAAAAAAGCAACTCCCGCACCAAGCATTTGGAGCGGGAGCTGCTTTTATTCGGTTTCCGTAATACAATTATGAAAAAAACAGAGGAGAGAAAATTTCAAAATGAAATTTTGCTGAGTAAAATATGAATTAAAAATACATTTATACGGCATTACTGGTATTCGCAAACACTTGCCCATTTGAGAAGGAACTCTCTCTCTTCAGGTTTGCCCTTAACAGACTGTGATGCGGCTACAATCGGAAGCCAGCGGTCAACATATTGACGGGCTGTGTCGGTCTTTGTGCAGTAAAGCTTCATATACTTTTCTGCAAGCTCTTCCTGATGATTCAAACGGAACAAGAGGTAAGTTCTTGCGGCATCGGCTGAACCGTTACCCTGTGTTGCGTGTGACCAGTCAATAACATACGGTGTACCCGACTCGTCAATAATAACATTACTCGGGTTGAAATCGCCGTGACAAACCTTTGTGTGGTTCGGCATACCGTTAAGACGGGTTTCAAGCTCATATCTTGTTGTTGCGTCAAGGTCGGTTTCGCTGATTTTGCGTTTCATCTTATCCTTGAGTTTGTTAAGCAACGGTGCTTTTTGGCTGAGGATTTTAACCTGAATGTCAACAAAGAGATTGAGGTATTCGTCCTCTTTTTCGGGATGCTCTGCCATAAGCTCCGCAAGAGTTTTGCCCTCGATGAAGGTGGAGATAATTGCCCATTTTCCGTCAATCTTTGTAACCTCTTCAATTTTCGGAATATTGAGTCCTGTTTCTTCAACTCTTGCCTGATTAAGAGCCTCGTTAAGAATATCTGATTTCGGATAACACTCGTCAAAAACCTTGGCTGCAAGCGCACCGTCTTTATAAACTACCTTGTTCTCTCTTTTTGCAAGAACTGTATCTAATTTCATAATAAAGCCCCTTTCGCTTTAAAATATTAAAAATTCATCAAGCAATCTTTCATTGCTTCGGTTATATTATACAACAATTTCAGGGGTTAGTATAGTGTAAAAATAACAAAATAATTTTAATTTTCTTTGTGCATTTAGCAAATGCAAATAAAATATTTTTTACCTTTCAAACAAAAAGAGCAAGATATTTTATGCGAAGTGCATAAAAATTTGTTAAATTTTTAACTAAATATTTGTGAAATTTTTAACATTCTTTTGTGCATTGTGCATAATAGTTTGTAATGTTAAAAGCACATTACGCCCAAGAGGAAGTTTATTTAAATTGAAAGTTGAAAATGGAAAATTGCGGTATTATCCATATACAACAAAACACCCTGCCACGGTGGCAGGGTGTTTTATAATTATGCATTACGAGATAGATTAAACAGTCTCGCTGTTGTTGCCATAGTAAGCATTGAGGTACATCTGCTTGATTTCCTTGAAGAGCGGATATCTTGGGTTTGCACCTGTGCACTGGTCATCAAATGCCTGCTCTGTCATAGCGTCAAGACGGTTGAGGAAGTCCTCTTCGTCCGGAACATAATCCTTGATAGAGTTCTTGATGCCAACTCTTGCCTTGAGGTCGTTAACAGCCTTGATAAGGTTTTCAACGCTCTCTGTATCGTTCTTGCCGCCGAGGCCGAGGTAACGAGCTACTTCAGCATAACGAGCGAGTGTGTGCGGGTGATCATACTGTGGGAATGTACCCATCTTAGCAGGAACTTCTGCTGAGTTGAATCTGATTACCTGCTCAAGCATAAGTGCGTTAGCAATACCGTGTGGTACATGATGGAAAGCACCGAGCTTATGAGCCATTGAGTGACAAACACCGAGGAATGCGTTAGCGAATGCCATACCTGCCATTGTAGCAGCGTGAGCAACCTTCTCACGAGCAACAGGCTCGTTCATACCGTTGTCATAGCAAGCAGGGAGATACTCGAAGATAAGCTTGAGTGAACGGAGTGCAAGACCGTCTGTGAAATCTGTAGCCATCATTGAAGCGTAAGCCTCAAGTGCATGAGAAACAGCGTCGATACCTGATGCAGCTGTAAGTCCCTTAGGACCGCTCATCATGTTGTTAGCATCAACGATTGCCATTTTAGGCATAAGCTGATAGTCAGCAAGCGGATACTTAACGCCTGTATTCTGGTCTGTGATAACTGCGAAAGGAGTAACCTCAGAACCTGTACCTGATGATGTTGGGATAGCAATGAAGTATGCCTTCTCACCCATCTTCGGGAATGTGTAAACTCTCTTACGGATATCGCAGAAACGCATAGCCATATCCTGGAAGTCAACTTCCGGATGCTCATAGAGAACCCACATAATCTTGCCGGCATCCATTGCTGAACCGCCGCCGAGTGCGATAATGCAGTCAGGCTCAAACTTACGCATAGCCTCTGCACCCTTCTGAGCTGAAATAAGTGATGGGTCAGGCTCAACATCTGCGAATGTTGTATATGTGATGCCCATTTCATCGAGCTTGTCTGTGATTGGCTTTGTGTAGCCATTCTTATAAAGGAATGAGTCCGTAACGATGAATGCTCTCTTCTTACCCATTACATCCTTGAGTTCCTGAAGAGCTACAGGCATACAGCCCCTCTTGATATAAACCTTTTCAGGTGCTCTGAACCAAAGCATATTTTCTCTCCTCTCGGCAACTGTCTTAATATTGATAAGGTGCTTGCAACCAACATTCTCAGAAACAGAGTTGCCGCCCCATGAACCACAGCCAAGTGTGAGTGAAGGAGTAAGCTTGAAGTTGTAAAGGTCACCGATACCACCCTGTGAAGAAGGTGTGTTAACAAGGATACGGCAAGTTTTCATTCTTGATGCGAACTCGTCAATCTTTGCTCTTTCGTTTACAGCGTCAACATAAAGTGAAGATGTGTGACCGTAACCGCCGTCAGCAATAAGATGCTCAGCCTTTGCAATAGCATCTTCAAAATCTTCAGCCTTGTACATAGCGAGTACAGGAGAAAGCTTCTCGTGAGCAAACTCTTCGCTGATGTCAACTGATTCTACCTCACCGATAAGAACCTTTGTTTCCTCAGGAATTGTTACACCTGCAAGAGCTGCGATTGTAACAGGCTTCTGACCAACAATCTTAGCGTTAAGAGCGCCGTTGATGATGATAGTCTTTCTAACCTTCTCTGTCTCTTCCTCGTTAAGGAAGTAGCAGCCACGAGCCTTGAATTCCTTCTTAACTTTGCTGTAAATCTTCTTTTCAACGATAACAGACTGCTCTGAAGCACAGATCATACCGTTATCAAATGTCTTTGAGTGGATAATTGAGTTAACTGCGAGTAAAATGTCAGCTGTTTCATCAATGATAGCAGGTGTGTTACCGGCGCCAACACCGAGTGCAGGCTTACCTGATGAATAAGCAGCCTTAACCATGCCGGGGCCGCCTGTTGCGAGGATGCAGTCAGCTTCCTGCATAAGTGTGTTTGTGAGTTCGAGTGAAGGAATATCAATCCAGCCGATGATACCCTCCGGAGCGCCTGCCTTAACAGCAGCTTCAAGAACAACCTTGGCAGCCTCAATTGTGCTCTTCTTAGCACGGGGATGCGGGCTGATGATGATACCGTTTCTTGTCTTAAGACAAACGAGTGTCTTGAAGATAGCGGTTGAAGTTGGGTTTGTTGTAGGAATAACGGCAGCGATTACACCGATTGGCTCAGCAATCTTCTTAATGCCGTAAGCCTTGTCTTCCTCAAGAACGCCGCAAGTCTTAACATTTCTGTAAGCATTGTAAATATACTCAGATGCGAAGTGGTTCTTGATAACCTTATCTTCTGCAACGCCCATGCCTGTTTCTTCAACAGCCATCTTAGCGAGCGGAATTCTCATCTGGTTAGCAGCAGTAGCGGCAGCAAGAAAAATCTTGTCAACCTGCTCCTGTGTGTAGGTAGCAAAAATTTTCTGAGCTTCTCTTACTCTTGCAAGGGCAGCTTCAAAGCTTTCTGCGTTATCTACGATAGGATACTCTTTTGTACTCATTTAATCTACCTCTTATCTTGCATAATTATATTAGATTCAGCAAAGCTGAAAATGATATCAAATTAATTTGCCTCAATTACTCGGCTTTCTCGGCAGCCTTACCGCTTGCCTTTGATGCCTTTGTTGCCTTTGTTGAAGAACTGCCTAAGTCAGCCTTGAATTTAAGGTTGTTTTTCTTAGCATAGTTCTGGGCATATGAACCGCTTGCTCCGTGGATTGTAACTTCCTTACTGCATTCAGCGAATACATTGTCGGGAATACTTGTAATACAAGCCGGAATTGTAATGTCTGTAAGCTCACGCGACTGATAAAAAGCATATTCATCAATCTTTGTAAGTTTACCGCTGTCGGGAAGAACAACATTGTTAAGTGCCGCACCCGAAAAAGCTCTCGGTCCGATTTCTTTAAGTGTACTCGGAAGCTTGATTTCTCTTAACTCAGAGCAGTTAAAGAACACGCTGTTGTTAAGGATTTCAAGACCTTCGGAAAGATTTACCTTTGTGAGGCTGTGACAGCTTGAAAAGGCATAATCTTCAATCTGCTTGATACTTGACGGAATTGTTACTTCCGTAATTTTGGAGTCATTGAACACGCTTGCACCGATTACGGTAACTTTGTAGTTCTTGTAGCTTTCGGGAATTTCAATAACCGTGTCAGAACCTGTGTACTTTGTAATCATAAGTTCTTCCTGATTGATAATGAAAAATCCGAAATCTCCGTTTGTAAGGTCAGGCTCTGTCGGCTCAACCTTGTAGCCGGGCTTACTGCTTTTTGATGATGTGTTGTCGTCACAACCGCATCCTGAGAGTCCGACCGCTGCTGATGCGCACATTGTGCACGCCATCAGAAAGCAAAGAATTCTTTTCATTTTTCTGGATCCTTTCAATCGTTGTTTTAGAATTTAGCTAATTCTCGATTGATTCTATTTTATCATCTTTGTTAAATATTTGTCAATGTTTTTTTGACCATTTTTCTACTTTTATCGGGTTCAATAATAATTACAAAAAGATTACACACTTATTGTTGCACTTCTCACAAAAAAGATAAAAATCCCGTAAAATCCGCTGTTTTTTGCGGTAAAAAATGTAAGAAAAATCCTCAGAAACTGCCGTTTTCGGCATATCATTGACGAATCAATCGACCAATGTCATATTTTCACAATAGGCGTTGTAAAATCAAGGCCGCTCCTTTTTGGAATATCATACGCAAGTGCCGAAATATCGTAGGCTAAAATGTCCTTTTCAAGCAATGCCTTTGTGTTGCCGCCTGTTCTGATACCGTTGCTTGCAGAGGTGACAATATTCAGTCGGCAGTCTTTGAGCAATTCCGCACCCTCGTTTGTAAAGCCTAAAACACGGACATACTCAATCGGGATTTGCGTATGAGCTTTTTCAATTCCGAGCAATGCACAGGCGAGTATTCTCCGTATGCGTGCATGAGTGTAGCGCTTTGTCTTTACAAGGTCGGCAATTTCTGATGAGGTACTGCAACGCACTGCCGCATCGGCAATTCTGTTTTCAAGCCCCTCACCCACATCGGGCAGTTTTGCAATGTCCTCTCTTGTCATAGTACGCAGGCGGTACAGTAACGGTCTGTCAAGATTTTCGGGGAATGTGATTTCATCGGGAATGTACGGAACGTACTTCTTCGCATTTTCACCGTTACGCAACATTTCTCTTATGTGTGACGCAGACGCAAAGCCTTCGCCCGCAATTCGGCTGTCGTGTGCAACACCTGTTCTTGCAACCGAGAACGGCTCAACACCCGTACCGTTCAATGCCTTTATATACTCAACGCCAAGAATATTGTTAGGTTCGCAGAGTACGGACGAAATCTCATCACCGAAAACCGTTTTGACGGCGTTTTCAAGTTCACGGGGGTAGTATCCGCCGTTTTTCATTCCGTCACGCACAAGAGCCTGTACCCTTTCATCACAAACAGCGTTTGCGGATTTTTTGAGCAGTTCGCAATCACCGCTTTCACTGCCGAAAGCAAGATGATTTGTGCAGTCAAAAGCCGACGCAATCGCAACACCTGCCTTTGCAAAGCCCTCAGCCCCCGAAAGTGAGAACACAACGGGCAATTCAAGCACCAAATCCGCACCGTTTTCAAGGGCAGATTTTGCACGGACAAATTTGTCGCACACAGCAATCTCACCACGCTGGGTAAAGCTGCCGCTCATAATTGCTATGACCGGCTCTTTAAGCACATTTTTTGCACTTTCGAGCAAATATTTATGACCGTTGTGAAACGGATTGAATTCGCAGATGACAGCTGTTGCCATAACTATTCCTCCGAAGCCTTTATTTCGCATACATATTGTAAAAAACACTTGAAAACATACATAATTTGGAGTATCATATGTATGTGTGACCTGTCAATTTTGAAAAGTCTTTTTCTGATTTACATTATAGTATAAAATATGACGACAGGCAAATATATTTCTTATATTTTAAACTGAAAACAACTACCAAAGGGGACGATTGTAATGAAAATTCTCGTAATCAACGCAGGCAGTTCCTCGCTTAAGTACCAGCTTATTGATACTGACAACGAGGCAGTTCTCGCAAAGGGTAACTGTGAAAGAATCGGTCAGAACGGTGCTTTCATTGGTTTTAAAACACCCGACGGCAAAAAAATCAACCGCAAAACACAGATGCTTAATCACACTCAGGCTTTTGAGGCTGTTAAAAATGCACTCATAGATCCCGAATACGGTGCAATCAGCGATTTGTCCGAGGTTTCTGCCGTAGGTCACAGAGTTGTGCAGGGCGGTGCGTACTTTGACAAGTCGGTGCTTGTAAATAACTCGGTAATCAATAAAATCAGAGAGCTTGCTCCTCTTGCACCTCTTCACAACCCTGCACATCTTCAGGGCATTGAGGCATGTACAAGGGTTTTCGGTCCGAAAGTTCCGCAGGTTGCGGTTTTTGATACTGCTTTTCACCAGACAATGCCCGAAAAAGCATTTATGTATGCAATACCTTACAAATATTATGAAAAGTTCGGTGTAAGAAAGTACGGCTTTCACGGCACATCTCACCGTTATGTTTCCGAAAAAATGGCTGACCTTATGGGCAGAAAAAAGGAAGAGCTCAAGCTTATTACCTGTCACATCGGCAACGGTTCTTCAATCACAGCCGTAAAGGGCGGTAAGGTTATCGACACAACAATGGGACTTACTCCTCTCGGTGGTTTTATGATGGGTACCCGTTCAGGTTCACTTGATCCGTCTGTTATCACATTTATCGCTGAAAAAGAGCATCTCACTCCCGAGGAAATGTCAAAGATTCTCAACAAGGAATCGGGACTTTTGGGCATTTCAGGCGTTTCGTCTGACGACCGTGATGTTTGTGCAGCCGAAGCAGACGGCAATATGAGAGCTCACCTTGCCCACGAAATGCTTTACTACCAGATTGCAAAGTACATCGGCAGCTATTATGTAGCGCTCGGCGGTTGTGACGGCATCGTATTCACGGCAGGTATCGGTGAAAACCAGCCTATGCTCCGTGAAAAGGTTTGCGACTATCTTGAATGCCTTGGCGTTAAGTTGGATAAGGAATTCAACAAGCAGGCTACATGCGGTGTTACAGGCACACTCTCAACTCCTGATTCTGCAATCAGAGTTGAACTCATTGCAACCGACGAAGAAATGGTTATCGCAAGAGATACAAGAGCCATTGTTGAGGCACTTTAATTGAAATAAATCTGCCACGCAGTAAATATTACATAAGAAAACAGGTTGTCATATGACAGCCTGTTTTTTGTTTATGGTTATTTTACGGCGAGCCGCCGTTCCCCTTTCGTGTAGACAGTTTGCAATGTAAAAAACATATTATGCCCGAGCGAAAGTTTTTTGAAATTGAAAGTTGAAAATGGAAAATTGAAAATTGCGGTCGGGCAGACAGTTTGCAAAATGCAAATCATTGTTGCCCGACTGCTTTTGTATATATAGAAGTTGCGTTTAAATGTATGGGCGGATATCATCCGCCCGCAAGGCTAAACCTACTGCAAAAACTACGAATCCGCAACTGTTCCGTCCGTCACGGTGTCGCTTGTGTCCCTGAATAAAAGTGTAATGCACCAGATTGCGGAAAGTCCGACAAGGATATAAACAATACGGCTTATGATTCCTGTCTGTCCGCCGCAAATCCACGCAACAAGATCAAACTGAAAAATGCCGACACTTCCCCAGTTGAGTCCGCCGATAATAAGAAGCGTCAATGCTATTTTATCGAGCATTCAAAGTCCTCCTTTGTATTTGCTGAAAATAGTATTGACGCAATTTTTCGTTTTATTCAATTTAAATCAGAATTTAATTAACAATGCAAGGAGCAAAATCAGCACTCCGAGAAAGATTACCGCACCGCCGATTATTCTTGTGATTTTTACGGCTTTCCGAATTTTGAATTTTGAAATCATATTTTCCGTGGGAAACGGAAGAATAATGAGCATGATTCCGAGAATTACACAGCTTGCAAGTGCGACGGTAAGACCGACCTCTCTTGCAAACGAGAGCATAAAAAGTCCGATTGGAATTCCGAACACACAAATCATATTGATTACCGCAAACAGCTTGCCGAAACGCTCGCCCTTTTCGTAAAATTTATTTGCTTTAATATGACACTCATCATCACAATACTGGTCAAAATACGATATCTGTTTTCCGCAGAATTCACATTTTTTCATGGACACACCTCGTTGTTTCATTTTAAATCGTTCACAGAATATTTTAACACACAAATCTACATATTTCAACTTGAACAAATGTACATTTTCGGGTATATGCTTTGTTGAAAAAATTTTTGCAATGTGGTATGCTGAAAAGAGGTGATTTTATGGAGAGCTTTTTCGTTGCGCTTAATGCGGTTCTGCCGATGTTCATAATGCTTTTCATCGGTTTTCTTGTGCGAAAATTAAAAATTTTGCAGGACAGCTTTCTGCCTCAGCTTAACAAAATTGTTTTCAATGTATTTTTTCCGTTTCTGATGTTCAATAACATCTACGGCTCAGATTTTTCAAGCGTTTTCAGCCCGAAGCTGCTTGCCTTTGCGGTTATTGGCGTGTTCACGATTTACTTTTTGTCAATCGGGTTTACACTCCTTGTTGAAAAGTCAAATTACAGCCGTGGTGCGATGATTCAGGCGATTTACCGCAGTAATTTTGTCCTTATGGGACTTCCGATTGCGGCGAATATTTTCGGCAAGGATAAGCTTGGCATGACAGCCGTGCTTGTTGCTGTTGTTGTTCCGATTTACAATATGCTTGCCGTCATCACGCTTGAAATTTTCAGAGGGCAAAAGATAAATGTACTGAAAATTTTAAAAGGCATTGCCAAAAATCCGCTGATTATCGGCTCTGTACTCGGACTTTTGTCTGTTGCGTTCAATATAAGCCTTCCGGAAACAATTGACAAAACGGTTTCGGATATTGCGGCGGTTGCAACTCCGCTTGCGCTGATTGTACTCGGTGCGTCTGTCACATTTGACAGCATAAAAGGCTGTTCACGCAACCTCATAATCTGCATAATCGCAAGACTTGTTGTTGTGCCTGCACTTTGTCTGGGTACGGCGGCGCTTATAGGAATCAGAGGAGTTGACTTTGTGTCGCTTATCGGACTTTTTGCATCTCCGTGTGCGGTTTCATCATTCACAATGGCTCAGCAAATGGACAGCGACTTCAAACTTGCAGGTGCGGCGGTTGTGTTCACTTCGGTTTTAGCGTGTTTCACGATGTTTTTGTGGATTTTCTTCTTCAGACAGGCAGGTTTCTTTTGATAATCTGCACAGATTTCAGACACATGATTTATTCAATGTGTAAAGTTAAACGATATTATTACTATCAATAACAAAAAATAGTATAACAGTCTTGACTTTTATTACTATTAGTGTTAGAATACTCGCATAGGGTAACGGTTTACAGGAAATGACTTGAAATCCTGCAAGGTTAAACTGTTACTTTATTAAACAGCTATTTCCTTCTTTTTTTATTATTTTGTGGGCGTAAGAAAACGGAGTGCGTAATGCACTCCGTTTTCTTTTATACGAATTTTCTGAATATAACAAAATAATTGCAACACCGTAGCATCCGCCCATACATTTAAACGCAACTTCTATATATACAAAAACAGTCGGGCGACAATGATTTGCATTTTGCAAACTGTCAGCCCGACCGCAATTTTCAATTTTCCATTTTCAACTTTCAATTTTAAAAAACTTCCGCTCGGGCATAATATGCTTTTTGACATTTACAAACTATCTGCTTTATGTACCTCCGAAGAAAAGTATAGCGCATTTTCCGTAAAAACTCTTCCCCGCAAACAGCGAATGTGTTGCCCACAGGCAGCGAAACGCATTTTTCGCGTGCTATACAGTGCTATTTCAGCAGGTTCGTTGATTTTAGTCCAATACGATGTCCTTTTTCTTCCCGTTTTTCTTTCTCGGATACTGCCGAATACGGGTGACGAAATCCAGATTGATAATCTCCAGTTCGCCTGTTTTCTTCTCTATGACCATACCGCCGTCATCAATTTCTTTTATCAATCCCTGTACGCTGCCGTCATTTGAAGTAATCGTATAAATAATGCACTCTTCTCCGATAAACCGTTTTGCCAACTCTTTCATTTCAATGTTCTCCTTGTTCCGCATTTTTCGGTTCAAAATATGTCTGATTGCCGCCAATCTCCTTCGCTGCATTATCCGTGGGATAATCACAAGAAGGAACAGGGCAAGCAAAATGAGATAAAGACTGTCCATTTGCGTATTCCTCCCACAATTATATTTAGGAGATTTTATTCCCAGCTTTTGAGTAGCGCATTGCCTCCTTGCAGTACACCGACAGATTGACGATCCAGACAAGGCAAACCATAAGTGAGGGCAGAAAACCAATGTCGAACACAAGCGCACAGACCGCAAGCACAATTGCCAAAACCGTGCAGACCACATTTGTTGCGGAGTATGCTTTGAACGCACATTTGCCAATCATAATTTTCTCGGCTTCATCGCAGTCGTCAATCCACTTTTTTTGAAACCGCATATCATAGACGGATGCTTTCTTTTCGGGATTTGTCTGCTTGGCGGTGTCCACGCACTTTTGCTGAATAATCGTCGCCTCAGCCATTATGCCGAAAAAAGCAACAACGCCGATAAAAAAGATGATTGTGCTGTTCTTACTGTCAAATGTTGCAAAGCCACCGGAATAGGATGCGGCAATAAGAAAATAGGAGACGATAAGGGCTACGCTTGTAATCCAAATCACAGCTGACAGCTTTCTGTCAACCGTATCCGAGATGTCCTCATCCTCGCCATCCCACGCAGCAACCAGTTTCTTTGCACTCCGATAAATTGGGATGCAGACCACCGGCACGATGACCGCCAACGCCAGCATCAGCCACGGAGCGATGTGCGTTCCGAAGAACGCTCCCGCTTCTTTCATCGTGCCAACCAGTTGATCCAACCCGCCTTTTGCTGCACTGTGACCGGAATAATAACCGACCACGCCGCCGACAATCGTACATACGACCGCAAAAAGCAAAAATTTAGGCAGAGCTTTTCGATTTGCCTGTTTGATTTCGTCATTTTTCATTTTCAGTTTCCTCCTGTAAATAGAAGACTTCTTCTACCGTAACGCCGCAGACCTTTGCAATCGTCAGAGCAAGGGTGACCGACGGCGAATAATCGCCCCGCTCAATCAGGCTGATCGTTTGCCGTGATACGCCGCATAAGCGTCCCATTTCCTGCTGATTGACATTCAGTGCAGCTCTGCGTTCCTTCAAACGATTTCGCAGTATCATACAGCACCTCCGTCCGACAATCTTCTTTGTCTATCTGACAAGTATGGTTGTCAAAATGTATTATATTATTGTCATTTGGATTTGTCAAGCGGTTTTGAAAAATCGGAGGATAAAGCTCGTTGCCTTACCCTCCGATTACAGTTTTTACTTATAGATAATCTCTTCGCTTACGACTTCCGCTGCCCGGTTTCTGACATTGTTCATCTTGCCTATCCACGCCGTTGTATCAGTAGCTTTTAGCTCCTCACGAATTTGGAACGGCGGCTCGCCGTGCGGGCGTCCAATGAACGCCCCTACAGAATTGTGCTAACAATTACAATACTACGCTCGGGCATAATATGCTTTTAATATTACATACTATCTTCCCGAACCGGGTGCAGCGACACGCTGCCGATCAATCTGTTTTTTGATTTTGTCAAAGGTTACACCGTATTTTTCGGCAATGTCTTTGGCATAGCTTACACCTTGAGGCGGAGCGATGAAAACCTTGAACGAACGCTGTCCGTTTTCGACACCTGTTACCAGACTTTCAATCTTGCTGTCGCCCTTTACGGTTGTGTTCACCTCGTCAAGATTGCGAGCCAAATCGTGCATATGGGTATTAAAAATCGCCCTTGTGCCGAGATATCGCATTGATTTTACAACATCACGGGCAATGTACAAGCCCTCGGCAACATTGGTTGTTGCAAGGCTTTCGTTGAGCAAAAGCAGGCTGTAACGGCTTGCCGAGGAGAAAATTTCGGCAAGTCTTTTGCTTTCTTCACCGAGTCTGCCTAGGTCAACGGTATCGTTTTCATCGGCAGGAAAATGCGTAAAAATGCTGTCGCATGGGCTGAATTTCATCTGCGTTGCAGGAACATATATTCCGTTCTGAGCAAGCAGAAACGCAAGTCCGACCGCCTGAGTAATCGTGGTTTTACCGCCACGGTTCGGACCTGTCAGAATGTAAATTCGCCTGTCATCGTTAAAATCAATATCGTTTGTGACAATATCCAAATTCTCACCATTTGCCGATTTTATGCCGAGTTTGAGGTTGTAAACATCTCTAAGACAGCAGTTTCTGTCCTCCTTGGGCAAAACCTCTGCCTTGCACAGCGGAAGATTTTTCTTTTTCATCTTATCACAAAGCTCTGCAAAACGAATATAGAAAATGATTTCGGGCATAAGCGAAACGAACGAGTAGCCGTTGACATTGACATATCTGTTGAGCATTGATTTTATGTCATTTACGGTTCTTCGGAGGATATCGGTCACAACATTTTTGAGTGCGTCAGACATAGGATCTGCGCCGGTCAGCGAGCTGTTCATAGTGTGGTTTACATCCTGCTGAGCGCCCACAACAAACTGTCCCAGCCCGAACTGCGAGGTTGACGGATTGGACGGATGAAAGCTTAAAAATCCCGAAACATCGTTGCCGTGGTGCAGTTCGCTGTCACGGTTTGTAAACTTCATAAATCTTTTGAGAATACCGCTGTCGGTAAATTCTTTGTCATTGAGTGAGATTACACCCACACTCTTTGGGCGGAGCAAATCGTCAAGATTCACACCGAGGGTAATGCTCTTGAGCTTTTGAGCCTTTGCAAGCGTATCTATTATATCCTTTTTTAGTTCGGGAAAACCGCTGTCATTGTAAATTGACTGAACATTTTTCTTGAGCTCAAGCAGACCCTGCGACTTTACTTCAATTGTTTCAAGCGTATTTTTGATTCTTGTAATGCAATCGACATAGCCGTCCATTTCACGAAGTCGGTTTACAAGCTGCCACAAGGAAGATGCCTCGGTATCCTTTTGAAAGCGCTCAATTTCACGCAAATCGTTCAGCTTTACAAGAAGTGCGGATAGATCATCACGAAGTTTCGGGAAACGGAGAAAATCCTCAAAAACATCGCAACGATATTTTATAACTTCCTCGTCATCCGTAATATTTATCAGCAGCTGCTTTATGCTGTTGCGTTCATACTGCTCTTTTGTGAGAGCGTCACATATATAATCAACCGACAAATCATTCAGCGCCTCTTTGTTGAGAGTTCTGTAGGATGCATTTGAATTTGTCGGGTGTAATAAGCTGAAATTTTCCATAATTCACCGCCGAAAAAATTTGCCGTATAACGGCTTTAATTGAATGATAGCACAAAAAATTTTTGTTTTCAACCGAGAAATCGAAAATTTGCACTTTGGCTGATTGTGTGATATCATAGCTTTGGAGCAGATTGCTCTCAAAACCAAAATAACGGTCGGGAGGATTGACTTATGGATAAAAAGATGCTTGACAGAATTAATGAGCTTGCAAAAAAGAAAAAGGAACAGGGACTTACCGAGGCTGAGCAAAAAGAACAGAAAGAGCTGTACAAAATTTATCTCGGTGAAATCCGCACACAGTTCAACGCAACACTTGACAATGTAAGCGTTGAAGAAAAGGACGGCACTGTAAAACCGTTCAAAGAGGCATACAAAAAGCCGTATGACAAAAACTGATTTTGTCATTCAGACAGAAGTCATGCGAAAATTTAATTACACAGTCAAACAAAAAAGCAGTTCCGATTTTGGAACTGCTTTTGTTTTATAAAGTTATTTAATTACTTGTATCTTCTTCCGCCCTTTTGGTTGTTCTTTGGAAGCTGAATTTCGGCAGTATCGTACTTACTGCGTCTTTCGGACTTTCTGCCTGAAGATGAGTAATCATCGGCATAATCATCGTTACTGCCGTAACGCTGTGGCTGTGCAGATTTGCTCTTTGGAGCGTTACTTCTGCCGCCGACTGTAACTCTCTTCTTTCTGTTGAGAACAGTTGAAATTACAAAGTACGCAATGCCTGCAACACCGAGTGAGAGTAAAACGAGTGAAACATAGAACATCCAATGACCGTTGTCACCCTTGCTGTTATTGTTCTTGATGAAGTTAAAGTCATCACCGTCAGAACCCGATGTGTCGGTATTTTTAAGATTTTTTGCGATATCCGACCAGTCGTTGCTTGAAAGAGTTTTTTCGTCAATGTTATCGTCAGACTTGATGAGCGACGCTGACGGAGCAGTATTTGACGGAGCAACATAGGACTGACCGCCGCCTACATATGACGGCTCAGAGTAGTAGTAAGTCTGACTGCTGCTGTAATTATTGTCATAACTGTTATTGTTGTAGTCATAGCTACTGTCATAGTTATAGTTGTTGTCATATGACGAATCACTTGACGAATAGCCGGGATCTACATATGATGAACTGTCCGAAGAATCCGGATACACAGGATCGGGCTGTGGCTGCGGCTCAGGCTCCGGTGATGGTTCCGGTTCGGGTTCGGGCTCGGGTTCCGGCTCTACGGGATCAACAATAACGCTTGAATCTCCGCCGGGATCAACCTCCTCACCGACTGCCGATACGGAAAAGCTCACAGCAGAAATGCTCAAAAGTGCCGTCAGAAAAATTGCGCAAAGCTTTGAATGTTTTTTCATAAAAGCCCCTTTCTTCAGAATAATCTGAAAATGCGTCTGTTGTATGTCCGATATCAATTATTTTGAGCTTTTATCGGATGCCGATGTTGTTGACGCCGATGTTGTTGGCTCAACCGCAACGAAGAAGAGTTCAGGCTTATATTTGTCAATAACCGAAGTGTTTTCTTCATACTTGAGTTTCTCTGCAAGACTGTCAATGTACTTTGAAAATTCGTCTGACTTCATTGACGCAAGTACACCGGCTCTGTTTGATTCGTTGCCGATATAGCTGTCAACATCCTTGTTGACGTCTTTCTTATAAACGAGATAGTAGATTGCGCTGTCGCCGCTGCCGACCTTGAGAGTTTCAGCCTTGCCTGTTTTAAGCTTGCCGATAGCCTTTTTAAGCTCGTCACCGATTGAGCTCTTGTCGAGAACTTCTACATTTGAAACAGAAGAATCTGTTCCCGAACCGCTTGACTTCTTGTATGATGCAATAACATCATCAAAAGAACCGCCCTTGTTAAGGTCATTCTTGTAACCGTTAAGCTGATCCTCAACCTTCTTGATTTCCTTGTCGCTCATTGCAACATTCTTTGATGAACCTGCCTCATCTTTTGTTGATGTATAAAGGTTCACGGGAAGATATGAGTAGTCCGTATAGTTTTCCTTGAAATACTTTGTAAGGTCGGCGTCGGAAACTTCCTTTGAACCGCCCTTGCCGTAAACTGCTTTGAAGAGAGCCTCATACTTTGTGTTGTAGAGAGTTGTGCAGTATGCAAAGCTGTCGAGTGAAACGCCGTACTTTTCATACTGCTTCTTCATCGGCATTACATAACCCTGTGACGCATACGGGCCGACATTCCAGTATGTTTCAGCCTGATTTGTTGCGGAGTCAAGAGTTGCCTGACCGATGTTTACATTTTCCTTTTTAAGCTGTTCGTCAACTACGAGGTAGCTGAGGCACATTTTCTTAGCCTGATCTTTAATCCACTCTCTTGCAACCTGCTCGTTGCCGTCATCGTCCTTGATTTTTTCATCAAGCCACTTGTCAGATGTCGAATCATAATCGTCAAGCTTTTTAGCAAATGACTCAGCCTGACTGTAAGCTGCATTGAGTGAGTAGATATAAACGCCGATGGCAAGCTCGTTGTCGCTTGTCTTATACGACCATTCTTTGTTAAGAGTTGTGGGTGTACAACCTGCAATTGCAAAAACTGAGAACATCATAACAATTGCAAGTAAAAATGAACCAACCTTGATATTAGGCTTCATAGTTTTTTACCGTCCTTCTGAAAAATTAAATGCAAAGTGTCCTGCAAACACACTTTCACAGGATAATGTACCTTACGATTATACACAAAAAAATCGTCATTGTCTACATTTTTATAAAATTTTGTTGAGAATTTCCACCGAAAAACGGCATTTTTGCAGTTTCGGGAGGTTTTTTCTTAACAAATTACGGTTTCATGCCGTAAAATTACTGCACACCGAAAATTTTGGTGAGGATTTCAAGCGGAGCGGAACTGTTTTTGCACTCAACCGCAACGCACGGTTTTGCTCCGGCAACAAGCTTTGCCTTTCCGCCCAAAGCAATGAGCAAGTCGGCAACCTGAGGGGATTTGAGTTCGTTTACAAAGAGCATGAGTGTTGTGCCGTTCTGTCTGATTTCGTAAATACCCATTGAGTAAGCCTTGTTACGCACAAGGGCAATGTCGATAAGTCCGAGAACCGAGTTCGGAATCTTGCCGAATCTGTCCTGCAGCTCGTCAATAACATCGTCTGCGTCCTCGTTACTGCGGATATCGGCAATTCTGCGGTAAACATCAAGACGAAGTGTAAGACTTTCAACATAGCTTTCGGGAATATGAGCATCAACCGAAATATCAATAAGACAGTCGAGGTCTTTTGTGACATTCTGCTCGCCCTTTTCCTCGCTTACTGCCTCATCAAGAAGCTTGAGGTACATATCGTAACCAACCGATTCCATATGCCCGTGCTGCTGTGCGCCCATAATATTGCCCGCACCTCGCAGTTCAAGGTCACGCATTGCAATGCGGAAGCCGCTGCCGAATTCTGTAAATTCCCTGATTGCGGCAAGCCTTTTCTGCTGAATCTCCGTGAGAACCTTGTTCCGTCTGAAGGTAAAGTAGGCATATGCCCTTCGTGAACTTCTGCCCACACGGCCTCTGAGCTGATGCAACTGCGAAAGTCCCATACAGTCGGCATTTTCTATAATAAGTGTATTGGCATTCGGCAAATCGACACCCGTTTCGATAATTGTCGTGCAGACAAGCACATCAATCTCCTGTTCAAGCATCTGTCGCCAAACTTCGCTGAGTTCGCCCTCTTTCATTTTGCCGTGACCGATTGCGATTTTTGCCTCGGGAACAGCCTCCTGAATTTTTGCGGCACATGAAGAAATTGTTTCAACATTGTTGTGAAGATAGAACACCTGACCGCCACGGCGGAGTTCACGGCGGATTGCCTCGTTGATAACCGCATCATCGTGTTCAAGCACATAGGTCTGAACAGGCTGACGGTTTGTCGGAGCTTCTTCGATAACGCTCATATCACGCAGACCGCTCATCGCCATATTGAGGGTTCTCGGAATAGGAGTAGCCGAGAGCGTAAGCACATCGACATTTTTGCACAGTTCCTTGAACCTCTCCTTTTGGGCAACACCGAAACGCTGTTCCTCATCTATGATTGCAAGTCCGAGGTCACGGAATTCAACATCCTTCTGCACAAGTCTGTGAGTCCCGACAATCATATCAATTTCTCCTCGCTTTAGCTTTTGGAGAATTTCTTTCTGCTGTTTTGCTGTACGGAATCTTGAAAGCAGTTCCACACGAACGGGATAGCCCTCAAAACGCTTGATTACCGTCTGATAATGCTGCCATGCGAGGATTGTTGTGGGGCAGAGCAATGCGCATTGCTTTGAATCTGCAATACACTTAAAGGCGGCACGGAGTGCAACCTCTGTCTTGCCGAATCCGACATCACCGCAGAGAAGTCTGTCCATCGGCGACGAACGCATCATGTCATGCTTGATTTCCTCACAACAACGCAGCTGGTCGGGAGTTTCGTCATATTCAAAGCTGAGTTCAAAATCTCTCTGCCACTCGTTATCAGCCGAAAAGGCATAGCCCTTGGCTTTCATACGCTGTGAGTAAAGCTCAATAAGCTCCTTGGCAATGTCCTTGACAGAGGTTTTAACCCTTGCCTTTGCCTTTTGCCAGTCACCCGAACCGAGTCGGTTTAGCTTAACCCTTGAATCCTCTTTCGGACCTATATATTTTGCAACCATATCAAGCTGTGTGACAGGCACATAAAGCACATCGCCCTTTGCGTAGTCAATCTTGATATAGTCCTTTATAACTCCGTGAGTATCAATTTTTCTTATACCGCCGAACACACCGATACCGTGAACATTGTGTACAACATAATCACCGGGGGCAAGCTCTGAAAGGCTGTAAATTTCCTGTCCCGCCCTTTTCTTCTTCTTTTTGGACTTTTCGGGACGGTACGAAACCTGACTGTATGTTATTGCAAAAAACTTTTGTGACGGATACTCAAAGCCCGCACTCAATGCACCCTGCATAACAAGCAGTTCACCCTTTGAAATCTTATCCGCACCCTCGCTGTAAACAGCGTTTATGCCGTCTGCGTTAAAGGTGTCACAAAGATTTTTGGCAGCTCTTTCTGTTCCTGCAAAGATAACGCCCTTGCTTTCGGGGGTAAAAAGTCCGTCTACATCTTCTTTCAGCTGTTTATACGAACCGCCCCATGCCGAGAGCTGTTTTGTTGAAAAGCTGATTATTTCCGACAGCTTGATAGGCATACTTCCGTGAACAAAGTTTTCAAGCACGATTGTTCCGTGACTTTGCAAAAACTCGGTACATTCGTTGAATGTGAGTGCAAAACGGTCAAAACCTCTGCAAAGAGTTCCGTCCTCAAAGCCTTGCATAAGGGTTTCATTGCTGATAAAGTCCATTGACTTTCCCCGTTCCTGAATTGCAGTAAATTCGGACGCAAAAACGAGGGTGTTTCTGTCGAGATAATCAAAAAGCGACTCCGGTTTATCGTAAATCTGATTGATAAATTTGTCCGCATTGGCAATCATTGCACCGCTGCGGATAAGCTCTGCCTCTGAAAAAAGTTTTTCCTTGGCTTTGGCGCTGTTCTTGGAACGGAGGAGCTTTGCCTTGTGTTCAATTTTATCTGCAAGGGCGGCTCTGTCCTCAATTACGATTTCGGTTGAGGGCGAAAGCGTAATTTTGTCAGCCTTTTTAAATCTTCTCTGTGTTTCAATGTCAAAATAGCTGAGGTCGGTAATTTCATCGCCCCAAAATTCACATCTCACGGGATAGTCGCTGTCGGGCATAAAGAAGTCGAGAATACCGCCTCTCAGCGAAAACTGACCGCTGCCCTCTACCGCATCAAAGCGTTCGTAGCCGAGCAGAGTAAGCGCCTTTGTCGCCTTTTCAAGTGAGAGCTCCCTGCCCTCTTCAAATTCAATAACCGACTGTTCAAGCACATTTTTCGGAACGGTGAGCTGTGCCGCCGCATCAACACACGCAATTGCAACATCACATTCGTGGTTGAGAAGTTTGAGCAAAACTTTAAGTCTTGCGTGCTCGTACTCGTGCGAACGGCTCTGAAAGTCAAGAAAGTTGAAGTCACGCACGGGATAAACATAGGCACGAAGTCCCATGCACGAAAGGTCATTGCACAGGGTTTGCGCCTCTTTTTCATCGGAGGCAAGACAAAATGCCGTGACGCCCTTGAGGCGGCACAGCGCATAGATGATATTTGATTTGTTAATTGTTGAAAGTCCCGAAGCACAGACCGTTCTGCCCGGCTTGACATTCTTTTCAAGCGTTTTGAAAACGGGTGACTCTTTGAGGACATCAACAAGAAAGTTGAGATTATTCATTTCTTTGTCCCTTTTCAGTTGAACAAATTCATAGCACGGTCGGTTTTGCCGTCAATAATCAGCTCGATTGCTTTTTCGGCATTGTCAAAAATTTCATCAAGCTTTTTCATTTCATCGGGAGTGAACTTTGAAAGCACCCAGTCGGCAAGGTCCCAGTCGGGATTTGGCTTTGCGCCTATGCCAACCTTGATGCGGGGGAATTTATCGCTTCCGCTGAGATAGATGATACTGCGCATTCCCCTTTGACCGCCGTCACTGCCCTTTGAACGGATACGCATTTTTCCGACATCAAGCGAGATATCGTCAAAAATTACAATGACATTTTCGGGTGGGATTTTGTAGAAGTTCATCGCCTCAACAACTGCCTGACCGCTGTTGTTCATATATGTTGTGGGTTTCATCAGCATAACTTTTGCGCCGTTTACAGTGCAAGTGCCGATAAAGCTTTTGTATTTTATTTTGTTCACATCACAACCGAGCTTGTCGGCAATGCGGTCAATTGCAAGCCAGCCTGCGTTGTGACGAGTGTTTTCGTATTTTCTGTCGGGGTTGCCGAGTCCCACTACAATGTACTCGATTGAACCCGTTGATTTGTTTTTTCCGAACATATCCGTTTTCCTCTTATTTATATTATATGTATTCTGAAATTTAAATTAACCTTTTCCGAAGCTTACAACAACCCAGTCATCGTTGCCGAGATGATAAGGATTTCCGCAATACGGGCAGTTGCGTTCTCTTGTTGCATCAAAGCTTGCGCCGCAGCTTTTACAGGTTACTTTTTTCATTGTGAAAACTCCGTCATCCATGGCGTTCACACTTCTGCAAACGGTAAGTCTGAACTTTTCGTTTTTAACCCTAAATGAAGAATTTTTGTTTTTCACGGTCGTTGCGTAAACGGTCATATCAACATAGCAACAGCCGTTTGTGACATTGAATGAATTAAGCTTTGACACTCCTCTGTACTTGATGTCAACAATATCTCCGAAAGGATTTTTCATCGGATTGCCCTCATAGACTGCGAGGTTTGTGTAATCATCGCTGAAAATCATAATCTTGAGCAAAGCAAGCACCTTGCCGATAAAGTATTCATATGAGAAGTTGGGATTAACCTCTTTCATAAGCCACGGAAGTCTTTTCTGGCAATTGAAGTGCGGACCTATCATAGGAATGCTCTTTGCCGCACCGACAAAAAGTCCGAAAAGCGTTTTTAATGCCCATGCAAGGTACCCCGCCAAAAGTCCGCCGAGCAGTACGGGGATTGCTCTTACGCCGATTTCATAGACCATATTTGCGGTTGCGGGATCAAAAGTTCCGTCCTTTACAACCACCCATACCGTAAATGCCGCAACGGCGGCAATTCCGCCGAGAAGGTACGGAGCAAGCACTTTTTTCGTTGACTTGTTCGCAAGCGAATAGGTTTTTACAAAGTAGAAGTTTGTAACCTTCGGGAACAAATCGTCCATAATAAAGCGAGTTTTGCAGTTTTTACAACCGTTGAGAAGCTCTCTTACACTGCTTACCGCACCGCAGTTCGGACACGAACACGCAACCTCGGAATTTTGGTTTTCAAGCCTTGTAATCATTGTGTAAAAGAAAAATCTGTCCTTGATTTTTTTCTTTTTCTTTCCGTCTTTAAAGTATTTCTCCGTAACCCCATATGTCTTTGACGCAACGTTACTCTTACATTCGCCCATATCGTAGGCAGTACAAGCATTTATGGGGACTTCATTCTTCACCGTTTCCTTATCGGTAAAAGCGGTCTGAATCTTTACACCCTTTTCGTCAAGTCTTTTCTTCTGTAGGTCAAGCGCAAAGTCGAGGTCGATTGACGCAATATCCGGATTTTTGCCCTCATTGCACCACAATTCGTACTCATCGACAAAGCGGTTCATTATTTTGTTATCTGAATCGGAGCCGTAAACTATACCAAACAAAATTAAATCACCCTCACATATTGTACCGTTTTATTCCTGAAAAATTTGCAGTAAAACAGCGAAATGGCGGGTTAGTTAAAACCCGCCTGTTTAATTACATAATTAAATTGTTCGCCTATCAACCGAAAGCGGCTGTAAACGGCTTGTCGTTGTAGATTCTTGCGATAGCCTCTGCAAATGTAGGAGCAACAGGAAGAATTGTGAACTTGTCAATCATCTTTTCCTTCGGAACAGGAATTGTGTCAAGGAGAACAACTTCTTTGATTGCACTGTTCTGGATTCTCTCGATTGCAGGACCGGAAAGAACTGCGTGAGTAGCGCAAGCGTAAACCTCTGTTGCGCCGCCCTTTTCAACGATAGCGTTAGCGGCATTGCAGAGAGTACCTGCTGTGTCAATCATATCGTCAACAAGGATAACCTTCTTACCCTTTGCGTCACCGATGATGTTCATAACTTCACAAACATTAGCCTTTGGTCTTCTCTTGTCGATAATAGCAAGACCTGTGCCGATTTTTGATGCAAAGTTTCTTGAACGGGTTACAGAACCGAGGTCAGGAGAAACAACGATATAATCATCATTGTTGCCGCCGATTTTCTCTCTCATATGGTTTGCGAGAAGTGATGCACCCTGGAGGTGGTCAACAGGAATGTTGAAGAAACCCTGAATCTGATTTGCGTGAAGATCCATTGTAAGCACACGGTCAGCACCTGCACAGGTGATGATGTCTGCACAAAGCTTAGCCGAGATCGGATCTCTTGCCTTAGCTTTTCTGTCCTGTCTTGCATAGCCGAAGTATGGCATAACAACTGTGATTCTTGCAGCAGATGCACGCTTCATGGCATCAATCATTATGAGCATTTCCATAAGATTGTCGTTGACGGGAGCACAGGTTGACTGAACAATAAAGCAGTCGCTGCCACGAACAGATTCGTGAAGAGAAACAGAGATTTCGCCGTCTGAGAACTGTGTACAGTCACTCTTACCAAGCGGCAGACCAAGACAGCCTGCAATTCCCTGAGCTACATCAACATTTGAACTGCCGGTGAAAATTTTAATGTCCTTACCGTGAAAATTCATTGCAATAACTCCTTTGAATTTTAATGTGTGTAGTATATGTTTACCAATGATTAACCGAGCAATTAACAGCTGTAACCCTTTGCTCTTGCAATTTCGTTAAGCTGTTCAAGCTGAGCCGGATCATTTGCACCCAAAACAGTGTCGCTGCACTGAGCCGTGAATGCTCCGACCTTTCTTCCGTCCTCAAGCAAAAGCTTGATTGCGTCGGGAAGATAATATTCCTTTGCGCTGTTATCCGACTTGATTCTGTCGAGAACCGAAAGAAGAAGCTGACAGTCAAACCAGAATCCGCCCGAGTTTACTTCATTTATTTTGAGAGTTTCCTCATCGGCGTCTTTCTGCTCAACAATTGCACGCAGATTTCCGTTTTCGTCACGGACAATTCTGCCGTAACCTGTCGGATCGTCAACCTTTGCGGAAATAACTGTTGCGGCACAACCGTTCTCAATATGAGCCTTTAGGGAATCCTCAATAGTCTTGCTGTCCATAAACGGAGCGTCGCCGTTGAGAATAACGACATTGCCGCTGTGCTTTTTAAGGAAATCCTTTGCCATCATCACAGCGTGACCTGTTCCGAGTCTTTCAGCCTGAAACACGCTTTCAACGGAAAAATCGAGGGTTGAAAGATACTCTTCGACACACTCTTTTTTAAAGCCCTTGACAACACAGATGTCGTCAATACCGGCTTTCCTTAAAGCCGACATAACCCAGCAGAGCATCGGTCTGCCGAGCACCTCCGACAATGTTTTCGGTTTGTCGGATTTCATTCTTTTGCCCTCGCCGCCTGCGAGGATAACGGCACAATTCTTCATTTTTTCTCCTTTTATCTGTGACAAAACAACAAAGATGCAGACAGTCCTGTCACAAGGCACTCGTTCATACCATAATATTATCTCACAAAAATCACAAATTTCAAGAGAAAATTACAAAAATCGGGCAAAAAAAGGCATTTTAAACGATTTATACAATATTGTCGAAAATAAAACTCGTTTTTTATAAGAAAAAAGTTTGAAAAAAATATAGCTATTTTGACCAAAGTTTGTTATAATATTCGATAGGCTTATACAAGCAGGCAGGTTTTACCAAGGGGTAAGTCTGCCACAGCCGTATATCTTAATTTATTTTTAGGAGGATTACCAGTTATGGCAAACAAATGGGTTTACCTTTTTACAGAAGGTAATGCTAACATGCGTGAGCTCCTCGGCGGTAAGGGTGCCAACCTTGCAGAAATGACAGGTCTTGGACTTCCTGTACCACAGGGCTTCACAATTACAACAGAAGCTTGTACTCAGTATTATGAGGACGGCAGAGAAATCAACGCTGAAATTCAGGGTCAGATTAACGAGTACATCGAGAAGATGGAAGAGATCACAGGCAAGAAGTTCGGCGACAAGGAGAACCCCCTCCTCGTTTCAGTTCGTTCAGGTGCTCGTGCTTCAATGCCGGGTATGATGGATACAATCCTTAACCTCGGTCTTAACGAAGATGTTGTTGAAGTTATCGCTAAGAAGTCAAACAACCCTCGTTGGGCTTGGGACTGCTACAGAAGATTCATTCAGATGTATTCCGATGTAGTTATGGAAGTAGGTAAGAAATATTTTGAAGAGCTCATCGACAAGATGAAGGCTGAGAGAGGCGTTACTTATGATGTAGAGCTTACAGCTGACGATCTTAAGGAGCTTGCAGGCCAGTTTAAGGCTGAATACAAAGAGAAAATCGGTCAGGACTTCCCTGACGATCCTAAGGAACAGCTCATGGGCGCAGTTAAGGCTGTATTCCGTTCATGGGACAACCCTCGTGCAAACGTTTACCGTCGTGACAACGATATCCCTTATTCATGGGGTACTGCCGTTAACGTACAGTCAATGGCATTCGGTAACATGGGTGACGATTGCGGTACAGGTGTTGCATTTACAAGAGATCCTGCTACAGGTGAGAAGAAGCTCATGGGTGAGTTCCTCATCAACGCACAGGGCGAAGATGTAGTTGCAGGTGTTCGTACTCCTATGCCAATCGCTAAGATGGCTGAAGAGTTCCCGGAAGCTTTCGAGCAGTTCCAGAATGTTTGTCAGACACTCGAAAACCACTACAGAGATATGCAGGACATGGAGTTCACTGTTGAAAACAAGAAGCTCTATATGCTCCAGACAAGAAACGGTAAGAGAACAGCTCAGGCTGCTCTTAAAATTGCTTGTGACCTCGTTGACGAGGGCATGAGAACAGAAGAAGAAGCTGTTGCAATGATCGATCCTCGTAACCTTGACACACTTCTTCACCCACAGTTCGATGCTGCTGCTCTTAAGGCTGCTACACCAATCGGTAAGGGCCTCGGCGCTTCTCCCGGTGCTGCTTGCGGTAAGATCGTATTCACAGCTGAAGATGCTGAAAACTGGAACGCTAACGGCGAAAAGGTTGTTCTCGTTCGTCTTGAAACTTCACCTGAGGACATCACAGGTATGAAGGCTTCACAGGGTATCCTCACAGTTCGTGGCGGTATGACATCACACGCTGCCGTTGTTGCTCGTGGTATGGGTACATGCTGTGTATCAGGTTGCGGCGACATCGCAATGGACGAGGCTAACAAGAAGTTCACACTCGCAGGCAAGGAATTCCACGAGGGTGACTACATTTCAATCGACGGTTCTACAGGTAACATCTACGACGGCGTTATCCCAACAGTTGACGCTACAATCGCAGGTGAGTTCGGCAGAATCATGGCTTGGGCTGACAAGTACAGAACTCTTAAGGTTAGAACAAACGCTGATACACCTGCTGACGCTAAGAAGGCTCGTGAGCTCGGTGCTGAAGGTATCGGTCTTTGCCGTACAGAGCATATGTTCTTTGAAGAGGACAGAATTGCTGCATTCAGAGAGATGATCTGCTCAGATACAGTTGAAGAAAGAGAAGCTGCTCTTAACAAGATTCTTCCTTATCAGCAGGGCGACTTTGAGGCTCTTTATGAGGCACTCGAAGGCAATCCTGTAACAATCAGATTCCTTGATCCGCCACTTCACGAGTTCGTTCCTACAGAGGAAGCTGACATCGAGAAGCTCGCAGCTGCTCAGGGTAAGAGCGTTGAAGACATTAAGACAATCATCGCTTCACTCCACGAGTTCAACCCAATGATGGGTCACCGTGGTTGCCGTCTTGCAGTAACATATCCTGAAATTGCAAAGATGCAGACAAAGGCAGTTATCCGTGCTGCTATCAATGTTCAGAAGGCACACGCAGACTGGACAGTTGAGCCTGAAATCATGATTCCGCTCGTATGCGATGTTAAGGAACTCAAGTTCGTTAAGAAGGTTGTTGTTGAAACAGCTGACGCTGAAATCGCTGCTGCAGGCATCGACCTCAAGTACGAAGTTGGTACAATGATCGAAATCCCAAGAGCTGCTCTTACAGCTGATGAGATTGCTAAGGAAGCTGACTTCTTCTGCTTCGGTACTAACGACCTTACACAGATGACATACGGCTTCTCAAGAGATGACGCAGGTAAGTTCCTCAACGCTTACTATGATGCTAAGATCTTCGAGAACGATCCATTCGCTAAGCTTGACCAGACAGGCGTTGGCAAGCTCATGGAAACAGCTATCAAACTCGGTAAGCCTGTAAACAACAAGCTCCATGTTGGTATCTGCGGTGAGCACGGCGGCGATCCTTCTTCTGTTGAGTTCTGCCACAAGATCGGTCTTGACTATGTATCATGTTCACCGTTCCGTGTTCCGATTGCTCGTCTTGCTGCTGCTCAGGCTGCTATCGCAAACAAGTAATCCACACAGGATGTATTGACAGGTAACTTAATACAAGTTTATTCCTGATATAAATTTGACCTTGCAGGTTTTACTCTGCAAGGTCTTTTTATGTCTTATAAAAATCTTTAAAGGTTTCCCACAATTTATATAACGGCGTATTTTGAAAATTTTTATTGTTTTTGCAAAATCTATTGATTTTACATTTGTTCTTGGGTATAATAATACCAAATCACGATTTAGTAAATCAAGATTAGACAGCATAAGAGGTGTTTTTATGTTTATAGGCAGAGAAACCGAGCTAAAATTTCTGAACGATAAATACAATTCAGATGGCGGACAGCTTGTAGTTTTGTATGGCAGACGGCGTGTCGGCAAAACGGAAACCTTAAGAGAATTTTGCAAAGAAAAACCACATGTATTCTTTTCCTGTACTCAGACAACCGACAGGGTGCAACTTCAAAAATTTTCAAAACAAATATTAAAAGAAAACATTCCCGCAAAAAACTACATTACCGAATTTGCCGATTGGGAAAAAGCTTTCGGCGCTGTTCTCGATTTGCCGTATGGGGATAAAAAGAAACTCTTTATCATAGATGAATTCCCGTATATGTGCAAAGGGAACAAGAGCATTCCTTCTATTCTGCAAAATTTGTGGGATACACAACTTCGGGATTCAAATGTTATGATTGTTTTGTGCGGCAGTGCAATGAGTTTTATTGAAAAGGAAATTCTTGCCGAAAAAAATCCGCTCTACGGTCGTGCTACCGGAATTTTCAAAATGAAAGAAATGGGATTTTACGATGCAGCTAAATTCTTTACCGCATATTCCGAACGGGACAAAGTTATTGCTTATTCTGTTCTTGGCGGTATCCCCCACTATTTAAGGCAATGGAATCCGAAACTAACTATTGAAGAAAATATTAAACAAAACATTTTGACCAAAGGTTGTGTTCTATACAGCGAGGTTGATTTTCTTATTCATCAGGAACTTCGGGAAACGCCTGTATATAACTCTATCATTGAAGCGGTAGCACTTGGAAATACAACTTTAAACAATATCAGTCAAAAGTCACTCATTGAGGATACTTCCAAAACAAGCGTTTATTTAAAAAATCTGATTGAACTCGGCATTGTGGAACGAGAATTTTCTGTTGATGCAAAGATAAAAGAACAGGCAAACGGTAACAGAGGAACATATAAATTAACAGATAACTTCTTCCGATTCTGGTATGCATTCGGTTTTGCAAATTTTTCACAGCTTGAGGACGGCGATGTTGACGGCGTTTACGAATATATTGTAAAGCCCGAACTCCATAAATTTGCATCAGTCGCATTTGAAGATGTATGCCGTGAGTTTGTTCGGAAAATGCAAAAAAATAACGAACTGCCGTTCCGATATTCCAAAATGGGACGGTGGACAGGAAAGACAACAATAAGGGATAAAAACACAGCAAACGGACTTAGAATCGGAGAAACAGAAATAGATATTTTATGTATCGACCAAAAAGCAGAAAATTATTTAGTTGGGGAATGCAAATTCAAAAAAGAAGCATTTACCTATGCAGAATATCTGAACACACTTGCAAAATTAACACCATTGAAGGAAAAGACACAGTTTTATTATGCACTGTTCTCTGAAAACGGTTTTGATGAAAAGATAACAGCCGATACAAAATCAAGTGGCACACTTCTCTTTTCCCTTGAACAAATTGTCAATTACAGTTGACATATATTTTGAATTAACCTAAAAACCGCTCTCGAATATGAGAGCGGTTTTTTATCACAGTAACATTAAATTTTAAAGCCATTCTGTAGTTTTATAGATTATCCTGCCAATATTTCAACTCTTTTCTCAATAAGCGACACAAGCATCTTTTTCATATCATCCGGCATATAAGATTCATTGCACATAACAATATATTTATCCTTGAGTTTTGTGATTTTCGCAATCATTTTCTCAGCAGATTTTTTGTTAAGTCCTATTGTTTCGGCAAAAATCAGAAAATCTTTTCTGCGAATATTCTGTTTTTTACCATTAACAGTTAAAGCAAGCTGCTCCGGATCTTTAGGAATTACAACATTTGTCGAAAGCATATCGTATGCGGCTGACAAAAGATATTTACTGCTTGCTTCGGTTGTTTCAATCAGCGAAAAGTTTTTTAAATGCATATCCGAATTACCGACAGCAAACGAAAATACAACACGCAAAAACAGCTCCGCCATATCCAATCCTTTTTCTTCGGAATAATTCGCAACAATTTTGCCACAACGCTCATATGAACCACGATATTTATCTTCTGTAAGCCTCCCGTCCAATTGGCAAAAATCTTCCATAGCAAGCATTTGTCCGTCAATTCTGTCAATACGCTTTGTTATATACGCAAAAGCATTGCCCTGTGAATGCAGACGAAGCAAGGCGAATGGTACAGTCTTTATACCGCTGACTTTTGCCATTTGCATAACAAGGTATTCCATTTCGGGGAGTGCGGAATATTCATCAGTTTGCGGTTTAAGGATATATCCGGTCGGATAGTTCACAAGCGTCAACCGAGGATTCTCCTCTTTTGAAAGATGCAATGACAACTTTTTTTGTACCCCGGGAACGGTAAAACCTTTGCCCGTAGTATCCAAAGCAATCTGATTCAAAGTTTTCTTTGACACATCAATATCGGGAAATTTTGTCGTTCCAAAAAATGATTTAACACAAGCTGAATGCCAACCGTATTCATTCCCGTTACGAAGTTCTTTTCCGCAACATAGGCAACGGCTCATCTTCTCTCCCCCTCAATTCTCACATTTCCTATTGGATCTTTACAGGCAACAAGCAGTAATCCGAATCTATCTTTACGGTCAACTTTCCAGTTATGGCTGACAATATCAAGTAACCATCCCTCCGGAATCAAACCGTCAAAAAACGGAAAAATTATTTTTGATGTGTATTCTTCCTTTTGAAGAGGCAAAGTCAGGCTTACTGCAGTTGGATTTTCGCTTTCAAGATAATCACTGTCATATACAAACAAATAGCCAAAATCCTTTTCCTTTAAAACTCCGGCAAAGTTGTTCCTCACATATACATACGCTGTTCTGTATGCTTCCATCAGTCATCCTTCTTTCCGGGAACAGCCTCCATGCCAAACATTGAGAGTGCTTGATTTACCTTGTCCATACGAACTGTTTCCTTGCCTTGTTCAAGTTCACGAACAAAACGAAGTCCCAGTCCGCTTCTGATTGCAAAGTCCTCTTGAGTGAGTCCTGCTTCTTTTCTTTTTTGTTTAATAAATTCAGCAATTTTATTCATATCATCATTATACACCCTATCAGGTATAATTTCAATATTATATTATCTCAACAGATAAATTATACCCGATAGGGATTGTTTTACCCACTGAATTCATCATTTATACCCGATAAGGTATAATAATAGCAAAAATATAATTAAGCCTAAGCGTTTGCAGAGTGCTTTTTATAAGAATTTATATTCACACACAAAAATGACAAGCTGAGATTTTTCAACTTGTCATTTTTATTTTTGGTCATGGTTATTTAATTATTTGAATGGTTTTGCAAAGCTGCAAAATTTATTAACATAGCTTGATTAAAATTTTAATCAGGATTTTATGCATTTACATAAGAAATTATCACATTAAGATGTAACGGAAAATCTGCTTTCACACGCTTTTCTATGAGCTTCTTCTCTGCGTCTGTTTTTGTATCCGAAATTTTAATATCCACACGGTTTCTCGTGGGAGCTTCAGCAATTGTAAAATTTTCCACACCGTAACCTCTGACAATTCTTTTGAAATCGTCGGGAGTACATTTTCCGCCGACCTTCTGCTCAGATATTTTAAGCATTTCCCTTCGTTTTTCAAGCGGATAATCGGTATTGATTTTACCGACAAATCTTTCCCTTTCGGTAATTCCACAGTTTTCCGCTGTGTCAATAAACAACTCCCGTTCCATATTTTTGAGCATATCAAATTCCGTGTTCAAACCCTCTGCATATGCCAAAAGTTCCGCTCTGATATTTGATTTTGCCGTAACTTTGTAAAGCCCCGTACTTTCTAATTTGGTTTTCATCGAATCAAAGCTGTTCATCACTTCACCCCAATCGTAACTGTACCGACAGTAAAACATTGCGACTTTGCCACCGTCACATCCTGCATATCCGTGTTCCAGTTGTAATTGGTTATACAACCCGTGTCAATCAGTCTTGCGCCGAGTTCCGACAATCTGAAAGTTCCGCCGATAGGAATTGAATTCACATATTCCGCAAAAGCATTTTTGAGCAACTCCTTGACTTCACCTGAAGAATATCCGTCCTCCGCATAGGCAACAACACTCATATTGCAGGCGGTACGCTGGGCATTCGCCACAATAACATCAACATTAAGCTCTCTCTGCTTTTCCAAAAGCGACTGAACCTTTGCAACAACATTCGTACCCAATGATGCATCCGCACCCGTAACATAGACATTAACCGTACCTACACCCCTCACTTTGCCGACGGCACTCGCCTTTGCAACACCGTCAACCGTGAGTGCAAGCTGTTCGTAATATGCCGCATTCGTGCCGTTGGAGGTGTTTATATATGTATCTCTTATGCGTTTGCGAAGTTCATCGTCCGTTTCGGCATCGCAACCGCCCGTAAATTTCTCACGGTTTGTAACCGTTTCAATCTCTGTCGGCACACTCACGGGAACAACCGCACAAACAAGCCCGATATTACCGTTACTTCCCGCCTGTTCAGCCTCGGCATAAACACTCACAAGAGTGTTGCCGGCACTGATTTCTTCATCCTCGGTCGTAACAAATCGTATCGGCACAAGGTCGGCAGTAGCCACAACGCACCCCTTTGGAATTACAATATCGTGACTGCACGGCTGAGAAATATTGAAGGTAATTTCGCCCGTTGACTTCATCGCCTTTTTGCGTTCAATACCTCTCTGCGATGCGAGTTTATCAAGGCATTCGCCACTTGCGCTCACCGCAAACATCTGTCTTTTCCACCACTCAAGATTCGTCTGTAGCTTAAAAATCTCGCCTGCAAGCACCTTGAGCCTGATTGCAATGTCGCTCACCTCGTTAAAGCTGTCACCCGTTTCATGCTCATAGGCATTCTTCATTCTGCTGTAAATTTCATCATAGGTTTCCATTTATCTGCACCTTCCTTGTAATATCGTCAACCGTAAGGTCAATCGTAATCTGTCTGCCAACCGACTTAACGCTTGCATAGGTATTTTTCATTTTTGCAAGCGATTCATTGGCAAGCAGTTCAATCTGCTTTGCCGAGAGTGTTTTGTCCTGCAAAAGCACCTTTGAACCTAAATTTCTGTCATAGACAAATCCGCCGAGTTTTGCCGAAATGCAAAGCACAGCCTGTTGGAATTTTGCGTCAGTCCCCTCAAGCAATACCGTATTGCCCGAAGAGCCGATAACGATATCACCGTTTTTAATCATCGTATCCCTCATACTACACCGCCTTGCCGTTGATAAGAACCCTGCCGTCATTTTTCAGCACAATACTCGCTCCGCCCTTTGACGAGAGCATAACCTCGCCCTCATCAAGTTCAACATTTTTTGCAAGCACGCCAAGACTCACTTCACCGTTAGCAAGCGGCAAGACAACCGCCGACTCTCCCACGGGAACAACGCTTGCAAAGCCATACGGCACGCAACATTTTATCCCCCTGTGTTCTTCCGAGGAATCCACCGAAACCGTGTTTCCCGAACTTTTCACACCGCCCTTTTCGGCTTTCGGGGAGGTAATCGAATTTTTAGTTATGTAATTCATCAGCCACATCGCCGTTCTCCTTTCCAAGCACAACCGTTGTGCTTTCACCGTTTTTCCCAAGTGAATATTTAATGCTTTTCACAACCAAGCCCTCTCTTTTTCCGATGAGAGAGTCATCAATCACAGCCCTTCTGCCGACAACTCCGCACAGACATTCTGCACATTCAAGCATTATTTCAAAGCTCTGCCTGTTGCCGTTTTCAATCATTCTGTCGGCTGTTTTTACCGCATTGTTGTCAAGAAAAGCGTTTACATATCTCACCCTTTTAATCCTGTCGGCAACGCATTTGTTGCTTATAACGCTCTTGTAACCGCCGTATTCCTCGGTGCGTAGTTTGATTTGCGAAATCACCTTGCACGGCTTTATGTACTCACGGAGAGATGTGTAGCCTACTCCGTTTCTGCCGAACACAATCGGCTTTGCACCGCCGTAAGTTCCGCACATCAAAGCAAATCCCGCCCCCGTAATTCTCGGACTTTTGCCGTATCTGCCGTTGCAGAATTTTTCAAGCACCTGCCACTCGGTCATGCCCTTTTCAATTTTGATTGTGCCCATAAACGGATGTTCGTCACCGTCATATCCGACAATTCCGAACGGCTTTAAATGTCTTTCAAAAATGAACTTTGCCGCCGGGTTCACATATGTAACGGGCTCCGCCTCATTGTCGAGAAGCCTTCCGGCAAGACTTCTTGCACTCAGTCTTACAATCGCACCGTCGGTTTTCACAATGCTGACAATCTCGTCAGCCTGTCCCACAAACACAAGCGACTTGCCGTCATAAGCCTCAAGCATATCGGCATTTCCGAACTTCTCGTCATACGGCACAGTCATCACAAGCTCATCGGCAGGCACATCGACATCTGCCGAAATTTCTGCCGTGAGAACATTTTTAATTTCACACCTTTTGCCGTTTTTATCAGTAAAAAAGTAAGTCAGCACAGCTTAACCCTCCTTGTTCCGAGGTTTTCATCGGGGAACTTAACATCGGGATTCAGCCGCACAAGCTCGTCAATTTTCACCCCTGTTTTGTATGCAATGTCCCACAGGGTTTGTCCGTTTTCACAGTCAAAATATGTAATTACCGTTTTCTGCTTTTTTTCCATAACCTCACGGAACACAAAGCTGTATTCAAGCACATTCGGCTTTGGCTCGCCCTTTATTTCAAGCTTTTCAAACACAGCATAAATGCTCGGCAGATTTGGCACGGAGAGCACTTCCTTTCCGCTGTTTTTGAACACCTCAAACAGCCTTTCAAACTGTTCTGCACAATCCTCGCCGTACAGCTGTCCCGAACCGCTGATTTTCATATTCTTCCGCCCCATATCCTGAACGGAAGATTCGCCGAACGGACTTTTCATTTCTGCAACGCTCCTGTCACATTCAAAGCTGATATTCTGCGGATTGTGATGCCACACATATTCACCGAATTTCATCGGCACCGGTTTCATAGGCTTTTCGCCTCCTCTTCTTCGTCAAGTCTGCGACTGTAACGACGGCTTTCCCTTTCAAGGAATTCGCCGAACATTTCGGTATCTTTACCGCCGTTCTCAGACTCCGCAAGCCTGTAAAGTTCGTCTGAATTTTTATCATTCATATAATTTTCCTCTCGTCGGCACTGATTTTCACGGTTGCAAGAATACTTCCGCTGCCCTGAGTAACGCTTGAAAATTCAAGCACTTTGCAATCCGTGTAAATGATTTTCTTCTTTGCAAGGTCAAGTTCAAGACTCTTAAAGCTGTCACGCTCCAAAAACGGAGTTTTATCCGTAATCTTCATCACAAAGGTAAGTTCCCATTCATTTGAAACAATCCTTTCAACGGGCTTGTCATTGAAAAATTCCTTGATTTCCGTGAAGGAGTTCTTTCTTGTACAGGTTGCCTTTTCAACGCCGCCGAGAATTTTCCCCTCACATTTCAACATGGCATTTCCGCAATTTTCAAATTCAAAGCCGTCCATTTAAACCTCCTCGCAAAGACAGAATTCCATATTAAAACTCACCGTTCTGTAAATTGCGTTCATATCGGGATCAAATTCAATTGACGCCGCCTCGCTGTGGGTAATCGTCTTTTCCGCATCGGCAGTTTTAAGTCCGAGAAGAATTTCACTTACCACTTCCGAAAGACCGCTTCCGTTCTCGGTTGCAGGAGCATACACCCTAATTTCAACTCCTGCATTGTAGCTTTCACCCTTGATAGACGGCGAAAGGTATCCGCCGATATAACTTTTCTCCGTTGACATATCTCTCACCGACACAACGGCAATCATTCCGTTCACGGGTGACGGTGCTTCATCAGAGCCGTATTCTCTTATAAATCTGACATTTTTCAAAGCCTCATTTACCTTTAATCCTGCAATAATACGGTCAACCTGTTTCTCAATTCGATTCAAAATCATCCCTCGTTTCTTCTCTGTATGCACACAGAACAGCCCTTACATAAATCGGATTGTCCTTCACATAATATTTTTCGCACCTTTTAACAGTATATTTACCGTTTTCACTTTCTATTACGCTTTTTTCCGAATCAAGCAGAACATCGGGCGGTGCAATAAATAAAAACAGCTTTGTTTTTCTCATACCCAGTTTATGCCGTACACTGTCATAATTCTGATTGCTGTTGTATCTCAAATGTGAAATAAAAGCCTTTGTCCTAACCGATTTACCGCCGTTTTTAACGGTAACATCACAGCCGTATCTGTTTAATATTTTCCCGATAGACGGTGAAATATTCATCATATCACCCCAAGCAAAAATTTTTCTCTGCCGATAAGGTCCTGCGACTTGTCGGCATATTCCCTCCACAGCTTTTCGGCACGGCTTTCGCCGTCCGCAGATGATGAAATTTTCAAATCACCTGCGGAAAAAGAAGAAATGCTGTCATCATTGCAAAGGGAATACAACTTAAAAGCGTAAACGGCACACAGGTTTTCAAGTCTTAATTCGTCATCTTCCGAAAGATTTCCCTTCGTCACAATCGAATTAACATACACCACGGCATCGTCAATAATGCTTTTCCATTTGTATGCTTCAGCACCGTCAATACCGCTGTATAAGGCAAAACGCTTTGTAATGTTTGCAATGTTCAAGGCAATCCCTCCTTAACAGCTCATCACCTTTGACGCCTCTGTAAAGATTTTTGAAAAACCTGCGGTACAGGTAACTGCGGCTCTTTCAAGCTGACGGTCAATAAGCTTGTCGTAATCTGTAACAACACCGCCTGCCTGAACCATTTCAAGCGCACAGTTTTTGTCAAGACCGATAATCTTACCGCCCTCAAGCTCAGGAGTGTGAAGAAGGCTTGCACCGAGAGGTGTAATCATTCTGCCCGTAGCCTGAAAATCAAGACCTGCGTTTGAATCCTGAAGCTGAGAAAGCGAAAGAATCTTCTGCATTTCGGGAGTTGATGCAAGAATTGTGTTGAGTTCATACGGAGCAAGCTCTGTCCAGAGCTTTAAAAGGTCCTCATATGTAATCTTGCCGCCTGTTGCAACATTAAGTGTGCCGGCGGGATTTTCATTTCCGTCACCGTTCATAAGCACATCAATCGCATCTTTAAGCTGTGCTCTTGCAATATATGCGCCAATCTGATTGAGTGTTACGGTAAAGAGGTCAAGACGCTGAAAGCGAAGCGCCTCATATGATGCAACAAGCATTCTGCCACGCTTGTGGAGCTTAACAAGATTTTCTCTTGTCTTAACCTCAGTCTGCGGAATCTTTGCACCCTCGCCGACGAGTTTAAGGCTCTTGTCATCCTCACTCGGAACAGATGCAATACTGCGGTAATCCATACCCTCAATGTCTGTCACGGTTGCCACAAGATTTGGGAGAATATCCGCTCTCTCCATGCCCTGCATAACGGCTCTGCTCACATATTCGGGGAAAAGTGCCGCAGAGTTTGAACTCTGGAAAAACTTTTCAACGCAGTCGCTGTTTCTGCCCTTCACCTTAATGTCAAAGCGTTTGAGCTGACGGGAAAATGCGTCAAGTCCCTCAAGCGCAGTGCCTCTGTAATTTTCTGACGGATCAAGCTTTTCAAGTGCGCCCGAAATTCCGCCCTTTGTCTGATACATACCCTTTTCAATTGTAATATTTTCAAAATTTGCCATAATATCTTCCTCCCCTTATCAAAGAATAAATCCGACTGATGTGTCTGTTGAATCAAGCACAAGGTACTCTCTGCCGGTTGTTGTAACCGACACGCCGCCGTCTGCCGTTGCAGAAAGCTTTTTGTAGCCGATGGCGATTTTCTTGTCGCTCTTAACCTTTACATAGCCCGAAAGCTGAACAACCGCATAACCGCCTCTCACGCTTACGCACACACCGCAAAAGTTCTCGCTTGCGCCACATTTTGCAACTGTGCCGTTGTCCTTCATCTTAACAGGCACGCCTGCCTCTGTAAGTGTTTCGTCTGCAATAAATGTTGCGGCATTTTCGCCGAATCCGTTAAAATTTACATTCATAATAATACCTCCGTTAAATACTGAACTGACCGTTTTCCACGGTGTTATTTCTCTTGTCCTGCTTACAGTAAAGCTGCGGAACAGGCTCAAAAGCTGCTTTCTTTTTCTTTTCAAATGCTGACTTAAATTCTCTGAGCTGTTCAATTGTCATGCTCTTTGCAACGCTCTCCATTGTTTCCCCCGAAATGTCAGGCTGAACAAAAGCGGCAAGCCCCACAACATCACGGGTAAGGCTTTCACGGTACAGCACACCGTCCTTAGCCGACTTTTTAAGCCCGTCAATATATTCGCACAACTTTCTGCTGTCGCTCTCATCAAGTGTAAAAGCCTTTTTGTTTTCAATGGCTTTAAGAATTTTCTCCATATCATTTTCCTTTCCAAAAATTTTGTGACTTTTCGTAATGCCTGCCCTCTTTTGTGACGGCACGGCAACAAAGCTCCATTCGTATGCGTCATACGGGTTCACAAGTTCACCGCAACAAAGCTTTGAGCCGTAAACCTCACCCTTTTTGTGAGTACACATCGAGATGTCCTCACCGCACACATTGCACACAACCCTGCCAACGGCACAGCCAACGCTTACTTCCTTGATAATTCCGCTGTCAATCGCAAGGATAATATCCCTGTTGCTCTCACAAACGGGAAGATATGCCCTTGCCTTGAGCCTGTAGTAATCGTCACCCAAAGCCGTTTTCTGACCGTCAATTTTCTCAACCTTACAGCTGAAAATTCTTGCCGTCTGATTTTTGGCACTTGGATTGTGGTCAATAATTCCTGTCTTGCCGACAAAAAGCTTTTCAAGCTCATAAAGCGAATCCGTTGTAAAGCGTTCGCCGTCACGGTCAACATCGTTGTCACACAGCACAACCGAAAACGCATACACCTCATTTTTTGCAAGATTTCGCCTTGTAAAGCGGTTAATCAGTTCGAGTTCATCATCGCCGACAGTCTGATTTTCACCGTCAACAACGCCCGAAACACCGCTTTTAATAAGTTTGTTATCCTTCATTCTGCACCTCCGCTCCAATCTGTCTTTCAATGTTCATCGCATTTGCATTGTTAAGTCTTGCCTGAGAAAGCTCAACCGCATCCTGAAGATTAATCTTGTCCCACTCAATCTTAAAGCTGTCGTTATAACCGCACATTTTAAGATGAGCCGACACAATTTTTGTAATCACGGGTTCAAGCACTGTGCGGTAGTAGGCAAGCTCGCTTGTGAGAATATCCGCCTGCTGTTCGCTCATTCTCTCTGTACTCGACCACGAAATGCCGAGCAGAAACGGCGGAATACCAAGCTTTGCGATAATCTGCTCAAGAATATGCCTTACGGGAATGTCGCAGTCGGGCATATCACTCTCAGCACCGATAACCTTAATGCTGACATCGCCGACCGACACAAAATCACACACGCTGTCGCTTCTCATCGCCTTTTTCCACTCATCGGCAACCGCCTGTGCATTTTCTCTGCTCACAGCCGAACCGTTTGAATCGGGATTGAGAGTAACCGCAAAACGGATATCGCCAACCCTCTCCCAGTTTGTTTTTACCGACTCAAAAATCCTCAAAAGTATTGAGCTGACAAACGGCAAACCGCTGAGTATGGAAGTACCGCACACAGTACCCGGCTTTGGATTAAGCAGGGTTGCAAAAATCCTTTCCGGATGCTTAGGTTCTTCGGCTGTGCCGTTGCCGAGTGTGTAAACCGCAAGCTTCAGCGGAGAAGAATCCGCTCTGATTTCAACATCGTCAAGGCTTGCATTGTACAATGCGCAAATTCCTTCACCGCCACTATCGGGAACAATCTCACCGACCGCCTGTCCGTAGGTGAGAAGCGAATCAAGATAGCAAAGTACAAAACTTTCAAGTCCCATCATTTCACCGTTTGTGCGGACATTTTTAACAAAGCTGTCGGCAATCCTCTGACTTTCAGCCGATGAAGTCACAATTTTGAATCCGCCGATAAGTCTGATAATTTTGCAGAGTGCCGCATCAATAATCGGCACAGACTCACGCAAAGTTGTGTACAACTGCCTTTCCGTTCTCGTCTGAACGGCAAATCGTGAGAAAATCGGCGAATTATTTCTCGTTTCTCTCAAAACGGTCTGCACCGTCTTTATGCTCTCGGTCTTTTTATTTTTTCTGCCAAGCCTCAAGCTGTTTCCTCCTGTCTTTTGGCTGCAACGGCAAAGAATCCGTCACAACCGTAAATTTTCGTAGCGACAAAATATCTTATGTCGTCCATTGCATGGTCGTTTTCCTTAACAGGTGCGTCACTGCGCCCCGAACCGTCCCAACGGTAAAGCGAAAACTCCCGTCTTGCGGCTCTGCAATTTTTGCAGATTCTGATTTTTCTGTCCTTCAAAGCCTGCGAAGTCTGTCTTATGCCGTTGATAACATTGTTTTCAGCCGACACAACCGTGTATTTTCCGTGTCTCCTTATAACCTCAATAAAGCTTGCGGCAGACGGATCGACAATCACACATTCGATTTTCCGCCCGTCAATCAGCTTTTCAAGTCCGTCATAATGCTCCTCGTCGGTCTTTTGAAAGCCCTGAGTGCGTGAGTTGAAGTAGTATTCGTCAACCCTGTACCACACACCGTTTTTTCTGCCCCACAAACCGAATGATGCGGGATTTACAGTACCGTAATCGCACGATACCGCCCAGCTTTCAATATCTGACGGAATATCGCAGTACATCCTTTCATTGTCCATAAACGGATAAACCGCACCGAAAACGGCTACCCATCTGCCTTTTACGAACCTCTCGTAAAACACACCCGAATACAGACTTTCATACCTCTTGATAACCTCGGACTTCAAAGACGGATTGTCCTGCATTGTAAAGTGCAGATATAACGCATTTTTGTCACCGCACTTTTTAATCCACTCACGGTAGAACCAATGCTCAGGAAATTCGGGATTGCAGTTAAACCAAAATCTTGAACCCGACACGGAACATCTCGCCAATGCCTGTTCAACGAACGACCTCGGCATCAACGCAACCTCGTCAAAAAGCACACCCGAAAGCGTCATACCCTGAATAAGCGATGCGGATGACTCGTCCTTGCCTCCGAAAAGATAAAACCTGTTCATCACTCCGTTAACGCTCACGGTCAAAATATTCTGCGACAGCTTTTCTTCACACTTAAAACCGAGTGATTTCAAAATCGGAATCACGGGCGTAATCATATTTCGCCTTAAAGAACGGATTGTCTTTCCGCAAAGTGCAAAGTCCGAATTTGCAAAATCGTAAAAGCTCCACAGAATGAAAGACAGCGACATACAAAATGTCTTTCCGCTGCGCACAGCACCGTCACAGATGATTGCGTCTCTGTCACGAAAAGCAGACTCCCTGTTCCACCACGAAAGCACGGTAAGCTGTTTTTTAGAAAAAGTTTTAATTTCCATTTTCCTTGTCATTCACCGCCCTTGCACTGTTTGAAATGGCGTCAAAAAGCTGTTTTGCGCCTGTTTCATGCTCACCGCCTGCACCGAGTTTTTCAAGTGCCTTTAGCCTGTCAAAAAACTTGATTTCCATAGAACCGTCCTTTGGTCTTTTAATCTCCGACACAAGGAACAGGTCCATGCCCTCAAGATCCTCCTTGCTCGGATCACTTTTGTAAAGCAAAGAAATTGCGTCGCAAATGCTCCCGAAAGCCAACCGCTGATACCCTGCCGCCGCCATGTTGGCAAGGGATTTTTCTCTTAGCCGTGACAGCCGTTCAAGCTCGGCTGAAATTTCGGGACGGCAGATAAGCTCTTCCCCCTTCTGCTCACAATCCCCCGTGTAGCCTGCCTTTTCTGCGGCAAGCTCGGAATTTCCCGAACCGAGAAATAAACTGCAAAACTTCTTTTCCCTACCTGTCAATTTTCTGATATCTCGTCACCTCCGTTTTCCGAGAGGCTTTATCAACACCCCTCACTTATACCTGCAAAATTCAAAAAAATTGCATACTTTAATGCAATTTTCAAAAATATTTTTAAAAATAATTAGTCACAACCAAAAATCAATAGTCAAAGATATCCGCCTGATCCCCCTCAGAAAGCCGTCTTTTCCGAATCAGATAATAAAAAAACCGTGTGTACTTTTTCTGTACACACGGTTTTGTGTTATAGTCGGTATATTTACTTGAGCATTTTAAGGATTTCGTCCTTTTCACGATAGCCTACTGCCCTGTTGACAAGCTGACCGTTTTTGAACACCATAAGAGTCGGAATACTCGACACATTATACTGCATTGTAAGGTCGGGTTCTTCATCAACATTAACCTTGCCGACAAGAATTTTGCCGTCATATTCGTCAGCGATTTCTTTCACAATCGGTGCAATCATCTTGCACGGACCGCACCATGTTGCCCAAAAGTCTACAAGCACGGGGATATCCGACTGCAAAACCTCCTGCTCAAAAGTTTCTTTGTAAAGCTCTATTTCCATAACAATCCTCCTGTTCGGTTATTTTAATCTTTAGATTTGTAGTAAAGCATACAATGACAAAAGCCCTCAAAATCAGGATCGGCAATTTGCTCCTTGAATTCCTTGCACATACACTTGTATTCCTCTGTACGCTGAATTCTGCACGGGCAGTAACCGCCTGTCCTCTTCAAGCCCTCTTTAACTGTTTTTACTACTTCTTTGTCGGGATTAAGTGTTATTTTCATCTGCTCACCCCACAATTTTTACGGCGTTTGCCGTTAATCTCTTCCCTTGACTATACTATATATCGCAACCCTAAAATTGTCAAGCATGGCGAGTGCCTCGCACCCCGTTCGTGTAGACAGTTTAATATAACCAAAGTTACGATTCCCGAGATTTGCTTTGTGCTAATCGCTCTCTGTTCGTGAAGATAGTTTCTGTAATGCAAAACATATTATGCCCGAGCGTAACATTGTCATCGTCTGCACCATTCAATGTAGCGGCGAACCGTGTTCGCCCTTTGTTTTATGTGCAAACATAAAACAAGCCGTAGGGGCGTTCATTGGACGCCCGCCTTGATGAAATTATTTGTTTTATGTGTATGTTATGATGTGATGAAAATTGTGTATTCTAATGTAGCGGTAAATTTCCGACATTTATATAATTTAATTTACCATAAAATTTGTACCGTTACTTGCAAGTGTTCATCGGATCACCTACTGAATTGTGAAAACAGTAACTGAAATTATCTTTATTATTTGCCGTATAAAAAACTCTGATAAATTTTTCAAAAATTGCATTAAAATATACATTTTTTCGCCTTTTGTGCTTATAAGCGGAGGCGATTTTATGACTAACTTTTTTATGGTACCAAACGAGGTGTTTGACCTCAACCTAAAACCGCAACAGTTCGCTGTTTTATGCTACATACTCAAATGCTGTGACGAATCGAACACCTGTTATCCGTCAATACACACCATTGCAGAGGCCTGTGCAATCTCCGACAACACCGTTAGGGAAAGCATAAAATTCCTTTGCAAAAGAAAAATCATTACCAAATCGGGCGGTTTTACGGTCGGCAAATACGGCAAGATTCAGTCATCGTCCTATCTGTTCTCGATCAACCCGAATTTTTATGACGAAGGTTTCGGCAGGGACAACCTTGTCGAATATTACAAAAACGAAAACTCTGCCACCTCATAATCTGCAACAACACACTCTGCGAATATCATTTCATACCCCATGTAAAATACTGCACCCCCCTACTTCAAATATTACACCCATGGGGTTCAGAATTTACACCTCCCCCCTTCAGAATTTGAACCCGTCCCCTTCAGAATTTGAAGCCTAATAATACCCATAGAAAAAGACTAAGAGAAAAATACCCAAGGAACAATACCAAATGAATAACTGCGATGAGTGGAATCGAGAGCGAATACTGACGAATTGCATACTTGTAATCGCAGAAATCTGTGTTATACTTAAGTTGAAAATAATTTGATGAGGTGATAGCATGGTAATAAGAGAGGTTCAGGACAGAGATTTCGTTCAGCTTGCGGAAATGAGATGGACACATGCTGTTGAGGACGACGAAACTTACGGTGAACACAACACCGACGGTGTAACAAAATCGGTATTTATCGAGGAGTTCGTTGCCTTTTTATACACAAACAAGGAATATAAAATCTTCGTTGCGGAAGATGAGAATGCGAAAATTCTTTCGGCAATGTTTGTATATCTTATTCCGACAATTCCCACCCCGAATGCAAAGCGTGAATTTATTGCGTATCTCACAAAGGTGTTCACACTTGAAGAATATCGTGGCAAGGGCATCGGCACTCGACTGCTCGATTATGTAAAGAACTACCTTTCGTCAATCAACTGCGAACTTGTCTTTGCATGGCCAAGCGAAAATTCGGCAAAATGGTATAAATCACATGGGTTTTCCGACACCAACGAAATTTTTGAGTGTAGATTATAACAATAAAAAATATAAGAGAACAATCGGGTAACAGATTTACTGAATGTAAACTCCTGCTACCCGATTGTTATTCTATACCGAGAATATCATGGAAATATTTAAGCGTGGAATATTTGTATTTTTCGTTCAAAAGATTTTTTGTCAGCGTTTTCAAAATTTGAAAACGATTTGACATAGCCCTCTATGTATTTTGAAATCTGTTTTTCAATTTTATAAATATTCATTCTTACAGCCTTATATTCATTGTATCTACGACTGCATTTTCAATTAAATATTTATCATAATCCTCAGGTCTGATAAGAACCGTTTTTGAATAATCAAGCCCCGATGAATCGGTTTTTGACCTTTCTGTATTTTTAAACAGGAACGCATTTTTATGATGAATATGCGACCTAAACGGAACACAAATATAAATAATAGTCTTTAATATAATTTTTTGTCAAGCATTTTTAAGCTGACATAACACTTCGGATACACTTTTATTATAAAGCATATTTTTTAAAATATTATGAACAAATAAAATAACAAAAAAACGGCACCCCGATTTTACTCGGAGTGCCGTAATTAATTTTGATTACAGAATCAGAATCGTGTTGAGTGTGGAATATTCCGCATTATTTAGCGTAAGCAGAATCTCCGCCGATCTGACCGTCGATACCTGTAAATCCGCTTGCGCAGCATACATATACTCTCATGTTAGCCTTAGCAAGTTCCGGAACTGTAAGTGTACCGTCAGTAACATACTTAACATCACCTGTAACAGCGTCAACATACTTGCCGTTAGGAATGTTCTTGAATGTTGCACCTGAAGAAATTGAAACGAGTGCAAGGCTGTCTGTGTTGTCGTCAGTATAACGGCGAACATAAGACATATCGCCACCTGTTACATATGTGCTTGATGCTGTGTACTGTCCCTTCTGGAGAGCGGGGATAGCACGACGAATAGCATTAACCTTTGAAAGGTGCTTACTGAGCGGGCTTGCAAGAGTGTCAGCAACAGTGCCTGATGCTGTGTACTCACTGAAGTCAGTAGCGTTTACAGTACCCTCAAGATAATCACCGAAGTATGCACGACCTGAGTTTTCAAGAGAAATAAGTGTACCCTTATCAATAAGCTCACCCTTCTTGAACTCAACTTCTGAACCATAGTATACGCAAGGAATACCACGGAATGTGAACATAAGATCCATATTCTCTGCCCATGTCTGTGTACCGCCTGTGAAACGAGTTGTTTCATCCGGCTGCTCAGGAGCATAGTCGTGTGAATCAACATACATTACGCTGTATGTTGCATCATTGTAATACTGGTCGTTGTTAACAGCGAAGTTATAAGCGTTCTTAGCGCTACCGAACATTCTGTGCATCTGGAAGTCAATTGCATCCATGCCTGATGCCATAGAACGGTCGGAACCGTGATATGTAATACCGTCAAGGTAAGCGTTGTCGCTCTTTGGCTGTGTAGAATCCATATCACCGTTGTAATTATCTTCTTCAAGATAATGCTGAAGAACGAGGTTCATGTTGTCGTTGATTTCTGAAGCTGATGTGCCCCAGTTCCAGCTGTCTGCCCACTTAGAGTTAGACTCTTTCCATGTGTAGTAAGGAGTTGACTCCTCGGCATGGCCACGATACCAAACTGATGTGTATCTTGTGCAGATTTCGCCGAACATATAGAAGTTAGGCTTGCCTGCTGCCTTAGCAGCGTCCATAAGCTGATCATTGAACATAATGTTGAGAGATACTCTCGGAATGTGACGAACAGTATCAACACGGAAGCCGTCAACGCCCATATCCATATACTTTGAATATGAATCTACAACATATTCTGCAACTGCAGGGTTCTCTGTGTTAAGGTCAACGCAGTCACCTGCAATCTGGCTGAACTTTGTTGTCCAGTCATCATAGTTAGGACTCTGGAAATAGCCTGTATGATAGTAGTTGTTCGGGTTGTAAGTATCACTCTGTGAAATCTTATCCATAGAGAAGTCCTTAGCTGCGGGCTGAGGTCCTGTTGAGTTACCGTTGTCGCCTGAGTAAGTAACATTCTTCATAAGATTAAGTCTCTGCTGATACTGAACACCCGGCTTCTGAGCCCAGTATTCCTCAGGTGACTTAAGGCCGTATGTATCAAGAAGATACTGTGTAGGAATCAATGACTCCTGAAGGTTGCCAAGGTCTTTAGTTGTATCCTTTGTGAAAAGATCACAGAAGTGTGCTTCACCAAAGTTACCTGTGTGCTGAAGAACTACGTCCTGAATAATCTTCATGCCCTTCTGGTGAGCATCATGAATAAGATCCTCGTATGTGTAGTCTGAGCTTTCATAACGAGCATCAACTGTTGACAAATCCATAGCATGATAGCCGTGGTAGTCATAGCCTGATCCGTTTGTAACAACAGGTGTTACCCAGATTGCGCTGAAACCGAGAGCCTTGATGTAGTCGAGCTTTTCACCGAGACCTTTGAAGTCACCACGCCATGCAGGGTCGTCATCACCGTTGCCGGCTGTGCCGTCATCCCAGCAGTGAACATCGTTGCCTGTATCGCCGTCATAGAAACGGGTTGTCATAACGAAGTAAATTGTTTCTTCACGCATATCAACGCTGCCAATCGGATCCGGCTCGTCAGGGTTGTATTTTGACCATTTACCGTTTTCACAGTACCAGTCTGCGCTTGCAGCAGATTCAAGTTTTTTCTCCGAAGAATACTGCTTGCCGTTAGCGTCTGTAACAATGGCATTTACCTTTGTAACATCTGCTACATGGTAGTTATACCACTTGTCACCCTTTGTCATTTTCTCACCAGGGTAAGACTTTGACATGGCGCTGTTTGTGGGGAGCGAGTTCCACAAATATACATATGGCTGTGTACCGTCACTCATTCTTACATGAATTGTGATGCCTGTTTCTGTTGTATCCGCAGATACAGCGTCAGAGTCGGAACTCTGAGCTGCATTTACAGAAATTACTCCTGCGGTTACAACCATCATCACAGCAAGAACAAGTGCGCACAGCTTCTTTATTCTTGTCATAGGTATATCTCCAATCTTTCTTTTACTTAATGTTTGGATTATTCAAGGTTTACAACGATTTTCTGAATGATTGTTGCATCCTTAACACTGATTGTACCGTCACCGTCAAGGTCGCAAATTTTGAGGTCAAGTGTTTCGAGAGCCGGAACATCCGAAATTCCAACAATTGACTTCTGAAGATATGTTGAGTCCATAACAGTTACATCTCCGTCACCGTCAACATCGCCACGAAGTCTTTCGGGAGCTGTTGTAGGCTGAACTGTTGTTGGCTGAGGAGTTGTAGGTTTAACAGTTGTTGGCTGTGGAGTTGTAGGCTTAACAGTTGTAGGCTGAACTGTTGTTGGCTGAGGAGCAGTTGTAGGAACAACAACTGTTGTAGGCTCAGTAACATCGTCTGCAGCTGTGTAAGTATAAGTCTTGTTTATTGTGCTGTTGTCAGAACTCTGTACATAAACATTAACCTTGTATTCACCCTTCATTGTAGGAACGAATGTGTAAATGTTGTTGAGTGTGTAGTAAGGTGTGTTCTGAACACCGTTAGGATCAGTTACAACATACTTGTAGAAAAGAAGGTTAGTACCTGTCTTACCGCCGCCTGCCTTAACTGTTACAGTAGCAGTTGAGTTAACCTTGATAAGGTTAAGGTTTGCAGGAGTAACGCTCTTGATGATTGGCTTAACAAGTGCTGAGTCGTCCTTAACTTCAAGAGTCATTGTACGGTTGTTTGTGTTGCCGTCTGCGTCCTTAAAGTCAAATGTAATTGTGTATTCACCTGCAACTGTAGGAGTCCATGTTACTGACTTAGCAGAAGAGAAGTCGGAAAGTGTTGATGTTCCGCCCTGTGCGTTAGTAACAGAGAACTTGTAGCTTACTGCTGCGCCGCTCTTATTGGCAGCAGTTGCAGAAAGCTGTACATCTGTACCTGTGTAGATGTTTGATGCAGGATCAGCAGTAAATTCCTTAACCTGGAGAGGGCTTGTATCATAAACAGACCACTGATTAGTCTTGTTGTTGTATATATAGCCGTCCTTTGCAGTAAGGTCTGATGTCTGTGACTGACCGCTGTTGCTGAAGATGCATTTTGCATATGACTTTGATGCGGTGTACTGATAGATGTTGCCGCCGATGCTTGTCATCTTTACGCCCGGCCATGAGCCGTTGCTGTCAGTACTGCCGTTCCACATATAAACTACCGGTGTTGCCCAACCTGCCTCGTTGTTGAGGTAAACAGTTGTGCCTTCACCGCTGGGAGTTGTTGCTGTTGTAGCAGTTGTTGCTGTTGTTGCGCTTGTAGGTGTCTGAACAGTTGGACCCTGTGAAGGAGCACCTGCATAATCCGACCATGTACCCTTTGAAAGGTCATAGATTTTGCCGTGACCCGGGTATGTAAGGTCTTTTGTCTGATTTGAGCCGTCGTTGAAGATTACCTTTGTATAATCCTTGTCAAGAGTGTAGGAATATACGCCGTCTTCAACCTTTGTCATTGCCTTGCCCGGCCAAGATGCGTTGTTGCCGAGGCCGTCAGTCCACATATAGCAGTTAACTTTTGACCAGCCGTTGTTTACTCTAACGTAAACAGTATCGCCTGTTGCAGCAGAAGCACTGACTACACCGACGAATACGGTTGAAACCGCCAGCATAAGGCAAAGCACAAGGCACATGATTTTGTGTTGTCTTTTTACCATTTTGATTTCCTCCAGAATTATTTTTTTGTTGCACGTGTGAAGCTACTCAACACTACTCCACAATTACTCTTTAATTCTACAATATTGAACCGCTAATAATTTTCCTTTAAAGAATAATAAAATTTCTTGCGTCACAAATTATTCACATTCAAATTGTGCATAATAGACAATGAAACAATAATTAGCAAAAAAACAGGATAATAAAAGCAAATAGTCAGATGTTTGGTTAGCAACATCTGACTTTATTTGCAGTTTCATGTCAAAAAATTTTCATTTGATTACTTCTTTTTGATTTTGTCCCAATAGGCTTTGAACGCCTGCTCGTTTTTATTTCTGCCGTATTCGTAATACTTCTTGTCCTTTAGGGCATCGGGCAGATATTGTTGCTCAACATAATGGTTCGGAAAATCGTGGGGATAAAGATAGAACTGTCCCTTGTTTGGATTGTCATCTCCGTCACAGTGCCTGTTCTGCAATTGTCTGGGTACAGGACCCGAGTTACCCGTTCTTATGTCAGCCAAAGCTCTGTTTATACCCATATATGCCGAGTTGGATTTTGGGGCATTGCACACCATAACCACGGCATCGGCAAGCGGAATTCTCGCCTCGGGAAGTCCGACAGCCTGTGCTATATCAACGCATGACTTTACAATCGGCAAAAGCTGTGGATAAGCAAGTCCCACATCCTCACTCGCACACACCATAAGTCTGCGACACGCACTCGGCAGATCGCCCGCCTCAAGCAGTCTTGCAAGATAGTGAAGTGCGGCGTCGGGATCGCTTCCACGCATACTTTTCTGATAAGCCGAAATAATATCGTAATGCTCATCGCCCTCACGGTCATATCTGACCGCACTTTTCTGCACAAGCTGTTCAACGGTTTCAAGTCTTACAACCTTTTTTCCGTCAATTTCATCTGTTGCAATCACGGAAAGCTCAACGGCATTCATAGCCTTGCGAACATCTCCTCCGCAACCCGATGCTATTTTCTTTGCACATTCTTCGGGCATTTCAATATCCGTACCGCTCTCCTCGGCAAGAAAATCACTTGCACGGTAAACCGCCTTTTCAACCTCATCCGGCTCAACCGGCTTAAATTCAAAAACAGTCGAACGGCTCAGAATTGCGTTATATACATAAAAATACGGATTTTCGGTTGTTGACGCAATCAGCGTGATACTGCCGTTTTCAATGTATTCGAGCAAAGTCTGCTGTTGCTTTTTATTAAAATACTGAATTTCGTCAAGATAGAGCAGAATTCCGTTAAGCCCCGAAAAAGTGTTAAGCTGTGCAACAATCTCTTTTATGTCGGCAGTTGAAGCCGTTGTGCCGTTAAGCTTTTTGAGGGTACGGTTTGTCTTTTTGGCAATATATGTGGCAAGCGTAGTTTTTCCAACCCCCGAAGGACCGTAGAAAATAAGATTCGGAATATCTCCGCTTTCAATAATTTTACGCAAAGGTCTGTCGGGTGCAATAAGATGCTTTTGTCCCACAATGTCATCAATTGTCTTTGGACGAATCCTGTCCGCAAGCGGTTTGTTCATAATTTTTCTCCCATGACTTCAAGTTGCGTATTTGATGTCAAGCCTCGTTGTTCTGTACTGTTTCCAAAAATAACTCTCACTCGTCTAATCCGTTCCAATCACTTGCGTGATTTACACGGTTTAGTCCTCGCCGGTCGTTATTTTAAGGCTCCGAACCTCGGCTCTTCTAATATAGTACATTTGTTCGTACATTTTGTCAAGTAAAACTTACAGCTCGTAGGGGCGCTCATTGGGCGCCCGCAAGTAAAGACACAAACATTGTGATAGAAATAAACTGTATAAATATCACACAGTTACTGCTATTTTGTAGGGGAGAACCGTGTTCTCCCGTTCGTGTGCAACGCACACGATTGCACGCATTGCGTGCAAAATTGAATAAACAGTTTATGTTATATCAAAACATATTATATAAACATAAACATAAGCATTCATCAAGCGGGCGGATGATATCCGCCCCTACGGGTTTGTGACATTTATAAAATTGTTTTAACATATAATTTGTACCATTACTTGCAGGCATACACGGTTCGCACCTACATTTAAACGCAACTTCTATATATACAAAAACAGTCGGGCGACAATAAATTGCATTTTGCAAACTGTCTGCCCGACCGCAATTTTCAATTTTCCATTTTCAACTTTCAATTTAAAAAAACTTCCGCTCGGGCATCTACGCTCTCGCCTTGAAACGACTGTCTTCACGAACTGAGAACGGTGGCTCGCCGTCCATTTTCAATTTTAATTAATTCCCACAACTATTTTCTGAATTTTCGTGGCATCGGCAACCGTGATATCTCCGTCACCGTCACAATCGGCATTGCAAAGCTGTGTGTTGTCAAACTGTTCAAGCTTTACTATATACTTCTGAACAAGGGTTGCGTCCTTAACGGCAATATCTCCGTCAAGGTCAACATCGCCGTTCAAAATCTTATCATTTTTGAGTGCAACAGCTTTGATAACAAATGTACCGCCGAGCGCATCATCTCTCTCGGTTTTGTACCAGTCGAGCAGTTCACATGTTGTGCCGTCATATTTAATGTAGCTGTTACCGTAAGATGAATCATTGAGGAATGTCATTTTCGTTGCACTTGTAAGCCATTCGCCTACACCAAGCTGACTTAATTCCTCTGAATTTGTTTTGATTCTCACACCGACTGCACCTCTTCCGAGCGGTGCAACAAATCCGTTTGCATCAACAGACTGATAACCGCTGTATGCAACCTTGCCCGATGCAACAGACTTCCATTCGCTCTCATCATTTGAGGGAACACCGTCCCTTACGGGAATGTAGTAAATCTCATAATCCGCACCGTTGCTCTTTGTTTCAAAAAGCACCTTATCAAGTGTACGGCTGTTTTCGCCAAAATCAAAGCAATTGATGAATGTAATGTCGTTGCTGTCAACATAATTAAAGCTGTATGTAGCACCGTAGCGTTCATCCTGCAACAATGTCATATCGTCGGTAATCTCCGTCACCTCGTCAATTGTGAAATTCGGGGAATACTTTTCGCCGAAAATGTACTTATCCTCATATGAAAGCCAGAAATAACCGCCCATTGTGTTGTTATCGCCCCAGCTGTTGCGCACAAGCCATGCTCCGTTGTTCTGTGGCAACACACCTGTTCCGTTAGAGAACCTGTATCTGCTGAGATTATCGTTCCAACCCACAATGCTGATTGTGTGGCCGACATAGTCGCCGTCATATGACTGCGGCATAAAGTAGGTTGTGCCTGCATTGTTAAAGCACTTGTTTGATGTGGCATATGACGCTGTCACCGAACCGTTGTCGATAATTGCCTGCTTGATTTCGTTTGAATCAGCGCCGTCAAGATAACGCAGTTTTGTTGTGCCGTATTTAGTATTGTCGGCTGTCATATCATCGCCGTGAATATTTTTTGAAAAATCAATCTTACCGACATCGGCAATCTCTGCACCGCCCTGCCATGAGGTGAGATAGCCGGGATAAATATTTGTAAATCCGCCGTCACGGTATTTTCTCTGCCAGCCCTTGCCGTTTGTCTGTGTTGTGGAACTTGCGTTTGCGTGGTCATGTGACATCTCGGTAACGGGATAGCCAAGCTTCAAGAGCTTTGTTTCAAAGCCTTCTGTGCCTGCAACCGCCCAGCAATCGTTATACTGCTGAGCCTTGATAGGTGTTACAAAGCCGAGATTCTTTGAGCTGAAATTACTCGGAAGTCCGTTTTCGTCAACAAGCGAATAGCCGATTGCGGAATATGCAGACGGAAAAGACGAATCCGAAGATTGTGCATTCTTCGTGACCGACTCAAATCCGTCATCAATTTCAGCCGCATTTACGCTTGCAATGCCGACCGAAATCATACACACCGCAGAAACCACTGCGGTAAATTTTTCAGCAAATTTTTTGTTCATAAAATCACCTGTATATAATGTAAAGATGTGTGTTTGTTTTAGAATTATAATCTATCTCTTTTTCTATCTCTTTTTCTTTATGATAAAGGATTTAAATCTGAACAAATTCCGCTTTGCTTGCAAGGAGCGGAATTTGTGATAGATTGCAATCTACGCAGAGGAGCGTCAGCTCCTTAGAAATTCAGTGTCAGCTGAATTTCGGGAGTATCTACTGCCTAAAAGCAGTAGATACCTGCGCTTAGATTATAACAAAACAAAATAGTCTTGTAAATAGAATACATAATATAAAATTGCACAATAATAACAATATACAAACAAATTTGCGAAACGGGGGATTATTTTGCAGTTCAGAACCGACCTTGCAATTGAGGCAAGAGAAATTGCAGGAGAAAACACAGGCGGTATTGAATTCAAAAAATACAGTGAAAACGGTCTTGAAATTTCACGGCTGATTGTAAAGAACCAAAAGGCAAGACAGGCACTCGGCAAGGAAATCGGCACATACATTACAATTGAGTTGCCGTCACTGACCGACAATTTTACCGAAACCGACAAACGGCTTGAAACCGTCGGCAATGAAATCAAACGGCTGTTGCCCGTAAACGGACTTGTGCTTGTTGCAGGACTCGGCAACATGGAAATCACTCCCGACTCACTCGGACCGAAAACAAGCCGACGAGTGCTTGCCACCCGTCACATAGGCGGAGAAATTGCCCGTTCAACGGGACTTGACCGACTTCGCCCTGTTGCCGTAATGCAGACGGGAGTCACAGGACAGACGGGCATTGAAACAGGCGAATACATTCTCAGCATTGTACGGCGGATAAGACCGACAGCCGTTGTTGCAATTGACGCACTCGCCTCACGCAGAACCGAAAGGCTCGGCTGTACACTTCAGATAAGCGACACAGGAATCTCACCCGGTGCGGGGGTGGGCAATCACCGAACCAAAATCACAAAGGAAACAATCGGAGTTCCTGTTATTGCAATCGGAGTGCCGACCGTTGTTGACGCACAAACGCTTGCGGTTGACATTCTCGGCAATGACTGCAACCGAAAAACGCAGAAAATGCTTATGCCGCAGGGCAGACAGCTTGTAGTCATTCCGAGAGAAATTGACCTGCTCACGGAAAGAGCCTCAAGGCTCATAGCCTTTGCGCTCAACGGAGCGCTGCAAAATGAATTTGATTTGCCCGACCTCATCTCGTTAATGTAAATCCACGCATATTTACACATATTCACCTACGGCACAGCATATATTTATTGCAGAAACCGATAGCCAACATATGTACGGATTGCAGGTGATTTTGTGAAAAGTGAAGGAACATCAAAAAAGAAACTGAAAAAAGCCTTAAAAACAAGCACAGCCGTTGTACTGTTGACAACGGCTGTTTTAAGCGTTATATACAGACTGCCTCTCTGCTTTGAATCACAGAATCCTGCGGCACTTGCCGCTGCCGCTTTTACTCTCACAAACGGAGAATACAAGCTTGAAAATTCAAAGACGGAAAAGCCGACAGCTTCCGACCAAAAGCCCACAGAATCAGCCGACACAGAACCCACAGCCCCAAAAAATCACAAGCGTGACAAAAGCACCTATTACGATTCCTACGGCAACCATGACGGCGAGAACAAATACACGGTTGAGGAACGCACCATAGGCAACACGGGAACTCAGGTTGACAACTGCTTTGTCAAAAACAAAACGGGACTGTCACTTGACTTTGACGGACTTCTTTCGGCAAAACTGCCGTTTTCGATTGACAAGGGCATAAACTCACCGCAGGTTCTTATCTACCACACCCACACAAGCGAGGCATATCTTGACGAAGATGTTGACTTTTTCTATGACAGCTTTTATTCACGCACAAACAACAACGATTTCAATGTTGTGGCAGTCGGAGATGCACTCACTGAACAGCTCAACAAGCGTGGAATAAAAACGGTTCATGACACGACAATTCACGATGAATCCTACAACGGTTCGTATGACCGAAGTGTTGACACAGTGTATAAAAACCTTGAAAAATATCCCGATATCAAGGTTGTTATCGACCTGCACCGTGACGCAATCGGAACGGACGAAAACAAGGTTAAGCCCGTGTTTACATACAACGGCAAAAAGGGTGCGCAGATTATGATTCTTGCAGGTTGCGACACGGACGGTGAACGGGGTTTTGACTGCTGGGAGGAAAATTTAAACTTTGCCCTGAAAATTCAGGACAAAGCCGAAACACTCTACCCCGATATGACCAGACCGCTGAATTTTGACTACTTTGCATACAATGAATATGTCTGCAACGGTTCGCTGTTAATAGAAGTCGGCACAGAATCAAATTCCATTGACGAGGCAACCTACTCGGGCAGTCTGTTAGGCAACGCAATTGCAGATGTGCTTTTAAATTGACGGCGAGCCGTCTTTCCCAGTTCGTGAAGACAGTTCGTAAATATCAAAAACATATTATGCCCGAGCGTAGTATTGTAATTATTCGCACAATTCCACATATAAAAAACAGTCGGGAAGACATTGTTTTTGCATTTTGCAAACTGTCTTCCCGATCTTTATTATAATCTTTTCAATTTACTTACGATTTTTTCCACGCTGACGGGGCGAACAGCAACATCAACGGGAACAATTCGAGTCTGCCTGCTAACATATCGAAAATCAAAATAATTTTTGACAAAATACTGAATTCCGAATAGTTGCCGACAGGGCCAACCATTCCAAGACCCGGACCTGTGTTGTTGATATTTGCGGCAACAGCCGTGAAATTCGTCACAAAATCCGTCTGGTCAAGCGAAAGCACAAGCCAGCTTAACGCAAAGATTCCGATGTACAGCACAAGGAAAATTGAAGTTGACCTCATAACGTTGTGGTCAATCGCCTTGCCGTCCATTTTAACGGTCTTAACATTTCTCGGATGAATGAGGAGTGAAAACTCCTTTCGTGTTTCCTTAAAGAGCAAAATAACTCTTGAAACCTTAAAACCGCCGCCTGTACTACCTGCCATTGCACCGATAAATGTGATAATCATAATCACAGTTTTTGAAAATTCAGGCCAGTTATTGACATCCGTCAAACCAAAACCTGTTGTCGTGATAATTGACGAAACATAGAAAAAGCTCTGGTGAACCGCATCATACGCACTCGGATAAAGTGACCTGATGTTAAACGCAATCAAGGCTGTTGACAGCACGATAATTCCGAAATAAACCCACAGCTCCTGAATGCGGAAAGCCTGCTTAAACTTCTTCGCAAGAATGAGGATATACACGGAAAAGTTAATTCCGAACAGCATCATAAAAATCGCAATAACCGTTTGCAGATAGTTGCTGTATGACGCAATACCTGCGTTGGTAACGCCGAAACCGCCCGTACCTGCCGTTGCAAAGCTTATGTTAAGTGCGTCAAAAACAGGCATTTTGCCTATAATTAAAAATATAAATTCAAGTGCAGTCAAGCCGAAATAAATTCCGTAGAGCATCATTGCGTAATTTCTCATTTTCGGAACAGCCTTGCCCACAATCGGACCGGGGCTCTCGGCTTTCATCAGGAAAATATTCTGCTGACCGCCGAGCTTCGGGATAATCGCAAGCAAGAACACGATTACGCCCATACCGCCCAACCAATGGAGAAAGCTTCGCCACATAAGCATTCCGTGGCTCAATGCCTCAACATCGGTAAGTATAGTTGAACCTGTTGTTGTAAAGCCCGACACGGTTTCGTAAAAAGCGTCAATAAAACTCGGAATCTCACCGCTCAGCCAGAATGGAAAACATCCTACAAAAGACATAAGAATCCAGCTTAACGCAGTAGCCGCAAAGCCTGCCTTCTGATAAAGCACGGGATTTTTCGGCTTTTTTACTTTTACGGCAAGCAAGCCCAAAAGTGCCGACAAAGCACCTACTCCAAGAAAATAAAGTCCCTCGTGTTCGCCGTATATAAATGAAGTAACGGTTGCAATCTGCATAGCCGCACCCTCGACAATAAGAACCCAGCCGAGGATATACACAATTAATCGTTTATTCATTACGCTCCCCTCAACACTTTACAATATCTTCAAGCTTGCTAAGACCTTTTTGCATGGTAAGCACAATTACCGTGTCCTCAGGTTTAATCACATCCGTACCTTGCGGAAGAATAATTTTTCCGCCTCTGTTAATGCAGATAATCTGAAGATTAGCCTTCAGATTAAGGCTCATAATCGGAACATTCGTAACCCTTGATTCCGCATTAACCTTGAATTCAAGAGCCTCAACCTTGTCGTCGTTAAGGCGGTAAAGCGATTCAACATTGCTGTCGCCCGTATTCTGCATCGCTCTGATATATCTTGCAATATATTCGCCTGTAAGGCTCTTTGGATGAATAATACATTCAAAATTCTGATCATGCAAAAGCGGATCAAATGACGCATTATTTACCTTAGTAATCAATTTTGCCTTTGTAATGCCCTTTAGGTACATCGTTATGATAATATTTTCTTCGTCATAATCCATAAGAGCGGCAATGCCGTCAGCGTGTTCAACACCCTCCGAAAGCAACAGCGACTGATCCATGCAATCGCCCTGAATTATAACAGCCCCAGGTATAGCCTCCGAAAGAAAGTTGCAGCGTTCGGGATTTTTCTCGATAATTTTGACATTCGCACCGGATTTAATAAGCGTCTTTGCAAGGTAGAACGAAACCTTGCCGCCGCCGAGAAGGATAACATCCTTACTTCTGCCGATTGCAATACTGATACGCTTAAAGAATTTTGCGGCAATTTCGGGCTTTGCAACAACAGAAATTCTGTCACCGCCGTTAATAACAAAATCACCGTTAGGAATGAACATCTCATCCCCTCTCTCAACCGTACAGATTCTCACCTTACCTCTGAGGTTGTCAACTCTGCTCAAAGCAGTTCCGACAATTGACGAATTCTGCGGTACAGTTACCTTGATAAGCTCAACAACGCCCTTTGAGAACGAATCAATTTCAAGCGCACCCGAAAATCTTAACAGACGACTGATTTCATTAGCGGCGGTCTGTTCGGGATTGATTGCCATAGAAAGACCGAGATGCTCTTTGATTCTGTAAAGGTCGTTTGTGTATTCGGGATTACGCACTCTTGCAATTGTGTGGGTAACGCCTGCCGCCTTAGCCATAAGACACGAATACAGATTGATTTCATCCCTTGCGGTTGCGGCAATAAGCAAATCGGCATACTCTGCGCCTGCCTCAATAAGCACATCATATGTTGCACCGTTTCCCTCTATGCCGAGAACATCAAGCGAATTTGCAAGTTTATCGACTGCACCATGGTTAATATCGACTACGGATATTTCATGCCCCTCCAAATTAAGCTCCGACGCTATTGAAGAGCCAACCTTTCCGCATCCAACAATTATAATCCTCATAAATTTTCCTCTTAACCAATATTTAAAAACAAGGTGCGGACCACTGAAAAAATTCACCCGTCCGCATACCAAAGTCATAATACACCTATTTTATACTAAAATCAATACTAAAATAGAAAGAATCCGACTATATACAAATTTAATTTATTGTGCAAAACAGAAGAGCCGAGGTTCTGTACCCAAAAATAACGACCGGCGAGGACTAAACCGTGTAAATCACGCAAGTGATTGGAACGGATTAGACGAGTGAGAGTTATTTTTGGAAACAGTACAGAACAACGAGGCTTGACACCACGAAGAGCCGAGGTTCTGTACCCAAAAATAACGACCGGCGAGGACTAAACCGTGTAAATCACGCAAGTGATTGGAACGGATTAGACGAGTGAGAGTTATTTTTGGAAACAGTACAGAACAACGAGGCTTGACACCACGAAGAGCCGAGGTTCTGTACCCAAAAATAACGACCGGCGAGGACTAAACCGTGTAAATCACGCAAGTGATTGGAACGGATTAGACGAGTGAGAGTTATTTTTGGAAACAGTACAGAACAACGAGGCTTGACACCACGAAGAGCCGAGGTTTTGTATAATCCCACAACCCGTTTGGGTGGATAATGATTTCCATACGGACAAAAATTTTAACATAACAAAAATTGCATCAGAGCCTTTCTCGGGCATCTGATGCAATCTCTTTATCTAACTATCTTCTCGAATAGACAGCGGTGGCACACCGCCGACCTTAATTTTACATTTTCAACTCAAAATAAAAATTACTTATTTTTATTCTGGATGTATTCGTCAATAGCGGCTGCGGCTGTTTTGCCTGCACCCATTGCGAGGATAACCGTTGCGGCACCTGTTACAGCGTCACCGCCTGCATATACGCCCTCACGGGATGTAAGACCGTTTTCATCAGCGATGATACCGCCCCACTTCTGAGTGTCAAGTCCCTTTGTTGTAGCCTTGATAAGCGGGTTAGGTGATGTACCGATTGAAATAACAACAGCGTCAACATCAAGAACGAACTCACTGCCGGGGATTTCAACAGGTCTTCTTCTGCCGCTTGCGTCAGGCTCGCCGAGTTCCATCTTAATGCACTTCATACCCGTTACGAACTCATCTTCGTTGCCGAGAATTTCAACAGGGTTATTGAGGAGCTTGAAGATGATTCCCTCTTCCTTGGCATGCTCAACCTCTTCCTTACGGGCAGGAAGCTCTTCTTCGCTTCTTCTGTAAACAATATAAACCTCTTCTGCGCCAAGACGCTTTGCACAACGAGCGGCATCCATTGCAACATTACCGCCGCCGACAACTGCAACCTTCTTTGCGTGCATAATCGGAGTTGTGCTGTCATCCTTATAAGCCTTCATAAGGTTTGTTCTTGTGAGGAACTCATTTGCTGAGTAAACGCCGCAAAGGTTCTCACCGGGGATATTCATAAATCTCGGAAGACCTGCGCCCGAACCGATAAATACTGACTCAAAGCCGTAATCGTCCATAAGCTCGTCAATTGAGAGAACTCTGCCGATAACCATATTTGTTTCAACCTTAACACCGAGCTCTTTGAGTGTGTCAACTTCCTTCTGAACGATTGACTTGGGAAGTCTGAACTCAGGGATACCGTAAACGAGAACACCGCCTGCAAGGTGGAGAGCCTCAAATACTGTTACATCGTAACCCTTCTTTGCAAGGTCGCCTGCACAGGTAAGACCTGCAGGACCTGAACCGACGATAGCAACCTTGTGACCGTTTGACTCAGGCTTATTTACCTTAACATCTGTCTGAGCGTTGTGCCAGTCGGCAACAAATCTCTCAAGTCTGCCGATTCCGACAGGCTCAGTCTTGATGCCTCTTACGCACTTTGACTCACACTGTGACTCCTGCGGACAAACACGGCCGCAAACAGCAGGAAGTGAGCTTGACTGCGAAATTACATCATAAGCGCCTGCAAAGTTGCCCTGGGCAACCTCTTTGATAAAATCAGGGATTGCGATATGTACCGGACAACCGTTTACACAAGGTCTGTGTTTACAGTTAAGGCAACGCTGTGCCTCCTCAATTGCAACTTCTTCTGTGTAGCCTGTTGCTACCTCAAGAAAGTTTTTATTTCTTACATTAGGATCCTGTGATGGCATAGGAGCCTTTTTTGGTGACATATTTGGCATGATTACTCAACCTCCTTCTTGAACAGATTACATGTTTCTTCGTATGCATGACGCTCAAACGGCTTGTACATTGCGCCACGCTTCATAGCCTCGTCAAAATCAACCTTAAAGCCGTCAAAGTCGGGGCCGTCAACACAGGCAAACTTTGTCTGTCCGTCAACTGTAAGACGACAGCCGCCGCACATACCTGTGCCGTCAATCATAATCGGGTTCATGGAAACTGTTGTGGGAATATTGTAAGGCTTTGTTGTTTTAACAACAAACTTCATCATGATAAGCGGACCGATTGTAATAACGAGGTCATAGTCCTCGCCTGCCTTAATCATCTCTTCGAGAGGAGCTGTAACAACGCCCTTTTGACCGTATGAACCGTCATCTGTCATAAGAATAAACTTGTCTGAGCAAGCCTTGAATTCATCTTCAAGAATAACAAGATCCTTGTTTCTGAAACCGACAATTGAGTGAACCTCACAGCCGATTTCGTGGAGCTTTTCGGCAACAGGAAGTGCAATTGCACAGCCAACGCCGCCGCCTACAACGCAAACCTTTTTAAGACCGTCTGTATGTGTGGGAACACCGAGAGGGCCTACAAAATCGTGAATATAATCGCCTTCGTTAAGGTGATTGAGCTTTTCTGTTGTTGCACCGACAATCTGGAAGATAATACGAACTGTGCCGGCCTCTCTGTCATAGCCTGCAACCGTAAGCGGAATACGCTCACCGTTCTCGTCAACACGGAGAATGATGAACTGTCCCGGCTCTGCCTTTTTGGCAATAAGCGGAGCGTCAATTTCCATAAGTGTAACGGTTGGATTCAGAGATTTTTTCTTAACTATCTTGTACATTCTCTTTTACCTCTTTTCCTTTCTTCGAGTGCCTCGCACCCTATTCGTGCAGACAGTCTTACTTTTCAAAAACTTTTAATGCCCGAGCGTAACTCTGCAAGCACCTGTACATTCTGAAAAGCGAGTGCCTCGCACC